>Ga0209534_10000724_pt1 | contig 36796 bp, 54 predicted proteins | sample COG_07_FD_184751 | JGI IMG/M metagenome (GOLD analysis project Ga0209534, IMG submission 184751) | Pelagic Microbial community sample from North Sea - COGITO 998_met_07 (SPAdes) (version 2) | ecosystem: Environmental > Aquatic > Marine > Neritic zone/Coastal water | place: Helgoland, sampling...
GAAAGCAACAGTTTTTTCAAACATATCACTTCTTCTTCCAATTTTCGTACTCTATCTTCCATATTCATTTATTTATTTTTACTTTCTTATTTACCTCATTTTTATTTCAATTTTATTCAGATGTAGGAAGAAATCGATTGCTTTACATCGTAGGAAGCAATTTTGCGTCCAAGCGCCATTTCAATAAACAAAGCATGTGTAACAAAACATGGAAGAGATAGAATTATTTCTTGAACAGCATTCATATACTTCTTATCAGAAAGAGAATAAATTGACCTATTCTTATAAAGATTAATATAATCGATAACATATTCACATAAACGGAACAATTTATTAGGAACACCTCCATCATTGAAGGTATAGAATTTATAAAAATTACGACGGATATAAATAAAACAGGAACGAATAAATTTAATTAATTGAAGACGACATTTGGCTATGAAATTGGTTCTAATAGCTGGAATTTTTGTAATGAATTGCTTTTGATTTCTCAAAATATATTTCCTTCTTTCAAAACTATCGTCTGGGAATCGCTCCATAGCTGCTTTACCTGCAAAATGTAAATTAATGAACCGCATATCGTCAATTTTGTATTCAAAAAGATACTGCTTTTGATCGAGGTAGTTACTCAAATATAAGTAAATGTGATCTATATAATCACTTAATTTGAAGGAAGTACATCTGACTTGGAATTCCATGTTTAATTTTAAAAGTAGCATAAACCTGTTTTTTTTTTCAATTTTATTGTAATTAAATGTGAATTATCTATTTCATCTGGTGGAGTTTGATTACCTAAATATTTAATAATAGCTCTACACATATGTTTATGTGTTACAATTAACGGAATTGAATTTTTTATATCCAAGCATGGTTCAATAGTTGATAAATAAAAAGGAAGAAATCTTTTAAAAGCTACATCCACACTTTCCCCATTTACAAATTTATTATTATATTCTTTTTGATCTTCATCAGCAAAATCATGTATTTTATTACTAATCGGCCATTCTAATGGGAAACTTGTAAAATCTGTTCTTATTTTTAATACTTCTTCTTTTGAAAAAGAATCTTCTACATCGGATCTAACAATACCTTCTAAACTACCATAATGTCTTTCATTCAATTTCCAAGAAGAAATTATAGGAATATTTGGATTTCTTAATTCACTTCGTATTAAGTAAGAAGTATTAATAGCTCTAGACAATGAAGATGTAAATATTACAGTTGGTTGAATGTTATTATTATACATAAATTTTCCCTGTTGGGTAGCATGTTGTTTTCCAAGTCTGGTAAGACCAACATTAGACCAGCCTGTAAATTTATTTTGTTTATTCCAGATAGATTCTCCATGTCTTGTAAGTAAAAATTTTACAGGTTTAAACATATTTTATAAGGGTAAAATTAAATATACCAAAAAAAAAGATATATTTATATATAATAAATGAATCAAATTATTTTGGGTATGCCAATGTTTATATTACATATAAGCTTATTTGTATTTACTGTAATTATATTAACAATAAGTAATGATATTTTCACATTACTAATATTAGGATTGATTATTTGTATCATATTAGCTTTGAACATTATATTTAACGATTGCCCTATTTCAACAATAGAAGAATATTATTTAAATACAACTATGGTTGAAGAAATACGCAGATACAATGGTTTAGATACAAAGTCCTCACGACAATCAATAGCCTTACAATGGTTGTTTTTCTCTCTAATGTTAGTTTTAATCAAGCTATTGATTATAATTTTTAAAGATAATACAAAAAAATATATTTGCACATAGTAAAATGGTTCTTATTGATTTTATAAAAGAAAACAAAATCGCTTCTATTTATTTAAGTATTTTATTTCTATTAATAATTTACATAACCAAATCAAATATAATATTTTGTATCTTTTCATTATTAATATTACAGACATGGTCATATTTTAGTCATAGATGGACTCATGAAGGACTAATGGATCCGTTAAGTAATTTACATCTATTACATCATAAAAATCAATCATCATTATTATTAGAATTTATAGTCAATTTTATTGTGTATGGAGGATTTATATTTTTACCAATTAATATTTTATTAAGTTATCTAGGTAAAATAGAATTGTTTAATAATTACATTATTATATTCTGGTCAATACTTTATTCAACCTATCATGTAATCAATTACCACTACAAAGATTTTGAATCTCACAAGATGCATCATGTAGATACCACAACAGAATTCGGACCTCCTTGGATGGATATTTTATTTGAAACACATAATGAAAAAATAAATCAAGAAAAAATGGATTCAAGTGTAATTAATATGTCAATAGCATTTATAATAACAATATCGAGTTACTATTATTTTTCAGACTACCTAACTAAGAAATAATTTTATATAGAGAGAAAAAGTATAAAATTATTTATATAAAAATTCTGTATTAGGATAAATATTTTTAAAATATTCTTTGGTTTGTAAAGATGTAAGAGGTAATGACAGAAATTCGGGAGAATTGGGTTTTTTTAAAAGTGGAGGAGGTTCTTTGTAATCAATTACCCTAAAAACAATAATTCTATGATTTCCTGTAGTATCTTGTGGAAACCTAAAAATAGGAAGATTTCCAGTATAAAGGTAATCGTAATTTGCAATTATGAATTTATATTCTTTTGGTAACTCATAAAAAGGAATTCCAATTTTTGTTCTGGTAGTAGTTTGATTAACTCCAATAAAATCCAAATAAGGAATATCACTAGATTCGGGTAAAACTCCTGAAATTTGAACAGCATCCGAATTTCCCATTAAACAAGATAAATAATAATGACTAGGTTGTGGAAATAAACCATTTATGGTTTCAGGAAGATAAAAACTATTAGGTTCGTCCTGGTAATTGGTGGGGGCCAAAGCCTGTAATAATTTTTCTAATAAAGGATCTAAAGCATTAGAATATTTTTCTCTCTCATCATTTGTAGCGTTAGATAATAATATATTATTTTTGTAAATTTTAAAGAGCCAGCTATTAGGAACTGAGTTTAGTTCTTGTTTATTTAAATATATTCTTAAAAGAACCAATCTAGTTTCAGGAATAAGTTCAGCAGGAACCTCCCAATTAACACTATCAGGATTTGTCCTATTATTTATAGTATAAGGAATCTCAAAGTTTAAAACAGGAGCTCCTAATAAAGTATATAAAGTTAAAGAAGATTGAAATGACAAATTTTCATTAGGAAACTCTCCTACAAATTTATAATTATTTCCAGGGGTAACAAATGTATAATAATAATAAGATACAGCACTAGGAGCTGCTATATTTAAAACACTATCTATTGGTTTTTGATAGTCGAAATATGATTCTAATATCCAACCAAGGTCTTTATCTTTAGTATTACAAGTTGTAGGGCCATAATTTATTAACCTCTCAATATCATTATAATTATTAAGCCAATATACAATTTGATCTTGATCAGGTGGATTACATCCAAAATTATTAAACTGCTTTTGGATTAATAAAATTTGTTCAGCGGGATTCATTTTATTATATACTTTCAAATAAATTTAAACAAAATAAAAAACTATTAATTTTTTTCACTGATTTCTTTTTTAATAGAAATCAGCTTAAAAAAGCGTTTGTATCTTTTTTTTCCATTTGAATCATAACCGTCACTTTTTCTAATAGGTTCTAATTTGATAAAATGTACTTTTAGAATTTGTCTAACTAAATTTAACAATGGCCATTTTTGTTTCAAGCATGCTGATTCATGAAGAGAGGTTAAAAAAGAGGAACTAATATATTGTTTTAATTCCGGAATTTGATTTTTTATTGCATTATATTTACTTGGATCAAGTAGGATGTCTCTTGAAATTATAAAATCGTTATCAATTTTTTCAACTGGAATTCCAATTTCTTCTAATAATGATCGAATTTGCGAATTCATAATATATTTTACAAAGATTCTAATTCGTACAACAAGGAACCATCTAATTTTTCTGATGTTTTATATTTTCCTATAATATCTGGCCTTTCTTTGTTCAAGGTTATTTGCTCAGTATCGTAAATATTTTTTTCATCATCAACATAATAAATAATTCCTTGAATATCTTGAGCCCATACCGACTTTTTCCTACGAATTTCATTATTTCCTTTTGTTTCACCTTCAAATACTCCATGTGGAACTCCTTTTGTATGGGTTCCGCAATATTCTTCGCCATCTCTTTTCCTTCTTGTACATTGCTCACCATTTGCTCTTTTTGCACAGCACCTATCTAAACAAGGTACCGTATTTTTCACTCTTTTTCTTTTTTGAAAATCTTCTTTTTCCAATACCAATTGGTTATCAGAAAATAAATTTGACATAAGCTCAGACAAACGATTGTGATAAATAGAAGTAATTTCAGATTTATTGTCAAAAGTATTAAAATCAGATTCTAAATTTTTTATAGTCTTATGAATAGATTCACGAATTAAATTTTTAGATTCAGTTATATAATTGTTTATTTTCTTGTTGATTCTCTTCTCCATCTTAAATAATTAATTTTAAATATAAGATTTAAAATAAATCAATTTTAATTGAAAACAAGACCTCTATTTTTAGGTAAAATAATATAAAAAATTAACATAGCTAAAACAAATAAAAAATATCCTAAAAAATAGGTTAATTGTATGTTAAAAAAAGAAAGAACTAAGGTAGAAATATAGAATAAAAAATAAAAAAATAAAATAAATCCAATAGTCTTGAGAATAAAATACATATACTATTTAACAAGAAAATTTTATTATTTATCAACTTTGCGTTTAATATTTTCACGGATCTTTTCTTCACGATTATTTAATAAATATTCTGTTAATTTTAACCCCTCTTCTTGATTATTCAGGTAATTAGATAATTTTGATAGTAAATACTTTTTACTAATTGATTGTTTTACTTTATTTTTAGAATACACCAATTTTCCATTATTAATATCAAAACAATCAATTTCATTTGTTTTCATTACATCTACCAGCTGATCACTTAATGATTTTTTATTCTCTTTTTTTTTTCGTAAGAGAGAAGACAATTCTTTAATTTCTTCGTCGGATTGAATCCATTCTTTAATAAGATGAACTAGTTGTTCTTTTGTTTCCATTAAATTATATATTATTATAAATTTTATATCCTATTAAATAATGATTATTATTATTATACAAATGAATTGGTTAATTTGGTTAGGATTAATTAATTTAATATCAGGATTTAAACAATATACCACCAATCAACAAAAATTTATTAAATCGTTAGAAGATTCTTCCAAAAAATTAATATGTGTGTTTGGACCAGCCGGTACAGGTAAAACTCATATAACATGTCATCATGCAATGGAAAAATTTAGAGACAAAGAAATAAATAAAATAATTATAACCAGGCCTACAATTTCTGTAGAGGAAGAAGAAATAGGATTTCTACCTGGAACTCTAAATAAAAAAATGGATCCCTGGATCCAACCCTTAATGGATGCATTTTTAGAACACTATACAAGTGATCAAATTTATACATTGATATCAACTAAAAAAATTGAAATTTGCCCATTAGGTTTTATGAGAGGAAGAACATTTAAGAATAGTTTTATAATTGCTGACGAAATGCAAAATAGCACACCAAACCAAATGTTAATGTTATCAACTAGATTAGGAGAAGGGAGTACGATGGTATTAACAGGAGATATTCAACAAAAAGACACATTAGGAACATCAGGATTAGAAGATTTTATAATTAAATATAAAAACTTCAAAAAAAACAAAAAACAGATTGATGTTATTGAATTTACAAAAAAGGATGTAAAAAGGAGTGCTATAGTTTCACTAATTATTGCTATGTACGAACCTTAAGGTGGATTATGTAAGTTATAATGTTGAATACAGAGTCCTTGTTTTTTCAAATTTCTACTACATTGTTTTCCATTTTTTAAAATTTCTGTACATTTTTCTGGAATAATATTATTTTTTTCTATTTTTTTAATTTTTTTGTGAGTATTACAAAAATTACCAAAACAATTTTTTCCACACGATTTTCCTTTATTTTTACCTGATTTAAATTCATATGTACATGACTGTACTCCCATACAGAATTTTAAAGGACTGTTCACCCCTCTAATTCGTTGAGGTTCCAGTTCAGGATAAAATGGTAAGATTGATGATTGAACTGATCGACAATAAGGACATTTTATCTGCGAATCTCTTAATTTAATAGATTCACGATTATTTCTTATTTTTTGATTTCTAACTTCATTAAAAATGGCATTATAATTAAATTTATGAGAACATTCTAATTCAATAAAATTTTCTGTCAAAGGAATTCTACTAATTAGACATGTATTTTCGGTTTGATTGTCTTCCTCTAATAATGCATTTTTTAGTTCAGAATAAAAATCAAAATTCGTCATATATTTATATAAATAGTCTTTCCTTTATATATATAATAAAAATATGGAAGAGAAACATAATAAAATTTGGGGTAAATATACTTGGTATTTATTTCATACCATGGTTGAAAAAATAAAAGAAGAATTTTTCGAAGAGGAAAAAAATAATCTAATTGGACAAATAAAGAATATATCTTCCAATCTGCCGTGTCCAGATTGTTCCGAACATGCATCTAAATTATTAAATTCTTATAAAAATTATCATTTAATTAAATCGAAAGAAAATTTAATTAATTTTATTTTTGAATTTCATTCTATAGTTAATCAAAAATTAGAAAAAGAAGAATTTAAAAAAGAGGACCTTAAACAGTACAAAGAAACAGATTTAAGAAAAATTGTCGTATTATGGAATTCAAGTTTTAAAACAATAGGTGTTAATACACGAATGTTAACAGACACTATGAGAAGAAACAGAATTAAAACTCAATTTATGCAATACATACAAAATAACATTAGAAAGTTTGAATCATAGATTCTTAATTAATTGTCCATTTTTATAAACAGAACATTTGAATTTTTGCTTACTAGGTCTCTCACATACCGATTTATTACTAACAAATTCATCATAATAAAGTAAAGATTTATAACCAGATACTTGTAAAAGACTAACCCAAAAAAATCCCAAGACCAATCCTAATAATCCACCAAAGGCTATTCCCGAAATGGGATTACAGTGATTTCTAATACGACTAAAAGCATCTATGAAAAACAATGAAAGCAAAAAGGCAATTACCCAAAAATTTAGTTCGTCGTTGAAGTACATAGGAATAAAAATATAAGCAAATGTAAAGGCTATAAATAAACTATTAAATGATGGACTATTATAAAAATTAGATTGAAATGGCATTTCGAATAAATCACATGATGCTGCTTTTAAGGGACTAGCAGGACTTTTGATCAAATTTACAATAAAAATATTGATAAAAAAGGCAATAAAAATTCCACAAAGATATATTATTCCTTTAATATTTTGATTGAATATTGAAGCCATTATTAATAAAAATCCCAAAAGAAAAGGAGAAATTACAGAGATAAATTGAAACATATTAACTAAACTTAATTCCATTGCCATAATGATATATATTATCTGTATAAAAAAGTATATATATATCATTCAAATACAAGTTCTAAAACTTGAGAAATATGAGTAACGCTGTGAAATTTAATATTATCTAATAGTGCCGAATCTCCATATTTTTCTTTTAACTTTTTAAAATCTTTTTCATTTTCTTTGGGAAAAATAAATTCTTTTACACCAGCTGCGATTCCACCTAGAATTTTCAAATCCAAACCTCCTATTTCTGTAACATTACCTTGAAGATTTATTTCTCCTGTAATAGCAATTGTATTTTTAATCTTTTTATCAGTTAATTTACTGTAAATTGCGGTAGTAATTGCAGTACCGGCAGAAGGACCATCTTTTGGTGTAGCACCTTCAGGACAATGAATATGGATACCTTGTGTTTTATTTTGTTCAAAATTTGCAATCAATAATTTTTTTTCATCGTCAGACAACAAATTCCATGCTAAAGTCTTTGCTACTGTCATACTTTCTTTCATTACATCTCCTTGTTGGCCAGTAAGTTTTAAATCTAACAGTGTTGAAGTAACAAATAAATTAACTTCTATTTGAATTATTCCACCTCTACCCATAGCATTCGCCCAGAGTCCATTAATAAGCCCAGCTGAATTTTCTTTATGAACATTTACTACCTTAACAATATCTCTCTCTTTTAATAATTCTTTCACCATATCTTCAGTCACCAAAATTGGACTTGGGAAGTTCTTTTCTCCCTTTAATAATTCCAAATTAATTTCTGAAATTATTTCAAATAATATTTCTTTAAGTTTTCTAACACCAGGTTCCATAGTATAGGAATTAATTATAAATTCAATAACACTATCATTAAATTCGAAGCATTTTGAAAGTCCAACCTTCTCAAAAATTTCAGGAAGAATATGTTTCTTCGTTACTACCAATTTATCTTTTACTGTAAGATGACTAAACTTTACTCTATGAATCCTATCTAGTAGTATTCTATCTATTGATTGAGGATCATTATAAGAAAAAATAAATAGAGCCTTCGATAAATCAATATCAATACCACTAAAATATTTATCTTGAAATGAATCATTTTGAGTAGCGTCTGTTAAATGAGTAAATATACCGATTATTTCCTTTCCATGCTCTGTTTTACTAATCTTATCCAGTTCATCAATAAAAATTATAGGATTCATGCATTTAGTTTCAATTAATATTTCTACTATTCTTCCCCATGTTGAACCAACATATGTATAGTTATGTCCATCAATAGTACTTCCATTAGTGGAACCACCTACTGCTATAAAAGAAAATGGTCTTGAAACTCCATCATTATCTTTTAGACAGTTAGCAATACCTTTTTTGGCAAGAGAAGTTTTTCCTACACCAGGTGGTCCTTCAAATCCAAAACAATGACCGGAACTTGTTCCATTTATCCATTGGCCAATTATCCTTTCTACTTGTCTTTTAGCCTTATCATGTCCATAAATAGCATCATCCAAAGTAGTATTTACAGAGTTCATATAGGATAATATTGAGGTAAGCTTGACATCAATAGAATTATATAATTGATTTATTTTTAAGAAGGAATTGGTTAAAGGAAGAGAGACATTAAGATTGTTTAAAATCTTAATATTTAAACCCGGAGAATTCTGAGTATTTATTAATTCAATAACATTTTGTCCCAACTTCGCTTTAGAACCACTTGTATTTAATTTGGAGAATGAGAACTCTGTAGATAACTTATTTATTTGTTGAATTTCTCTCGATAAGTCCTTTTTATTCAAAGTTAAAAGAGTATTCACTAATGATTTTCCTAAGCTGTTCAAATGTGGTAAATTTTCTTTATAATAATTAAAAAAACTATACATTTCAATTGTATTAGGATTTTGTGGAATGGATTCTCCAATTGTTAATGAACTTTCATTTTTGGTTAAACATTCAAGAAATTGTTTAAATTCTGAAGAAACACAACTCATTACTTTAAGTATTGGCTCCTCTCTATAAATATTAAAAGGAATTTTTAATAGTCCTTCCAAATACTGTCTTGCCTTTGAGCCTGAATCCTCAGATTTAGCCTTTATTTCTTTTAACTTAGCCATGGCTTTTTCTTTGATAGAATCAGATACTTTCATTAAACAAATTTGTTGTTCGAAAGGAATTTTTTGATTATCAAATTCAGATAATTCAGATGTATATTCAATTGTTTGTTTCATTGCTTCCTTGAAATATTTTTTAATGTTCCACGGTAAGCTATCATATAAAATTGTTTGTTCATATGTATCTACAGTTCCATTATTATCATTAGATAAAAGATCATACAATAAATAAGACAAATAGTGAAAATCTATATCATTATATTTTAATAGCATTTGTATAAGAGTTGCTCTTTGTAAATAAATATCCTCATTCAAAAACTCTTTAACAACATTTGAAATAGACTTTTGTTTTAAAACACTTAATTTGTTCATATAACCAACAAACTTGTTAAAAAGCTCATCAGAAGAAAAAATTAAAAGTTCTTTCACAGTTAAACTTTCAATAAATCGATCATAAGAACTATCTAAGAAATCAGGATCTGATGGTTTATCATTTAAAAGATGGTGAATTCTATTAGAAATAAAAGGTTTTTGAATACAAGAAGATTGAATATCATCTACGATTCCGCAAATAACCAATGATTTTTTTAATTCTTCGTGATGAATACATAATTTAATTCCATAAACCTTTGTCAAAAATGATTTACTTGTACGAGCAAGATCAAAGCAATCAAAATTATTGCCAGATTCTAAAATCATATAATCTTCTATAATTCTATTTTTTGCAATTTCTCCTGATTTTTTCACTCTTTTTCCATCTTTCCAAACAATAACTTTGTAACCAATAGGATGAACGAATTTGGTTATAACATCAAATTTAGATTGATTTTCATCTGTAATTATTTTTTCCAAAAAATCAGTTCCGAAACATACAGTAATTAGATCATTAAAATAATATGTTCCGAATGTCTTTAATACAGAAGATAATTCATTATTAAGTTCTTGTAATTTAGCAATTGAATCATCTGTGTTGAAATTTAAATCATTTATAATTAAATTATTCAACAGGATTAATTCGCCAAATATCGAATCTAATTTTTGAAGACAAACACTTAATTCATTCGATCCAAAAATATCCATATTTTTATATTTTTGAACACCAATTACTGTGTTTTGAATGATGTCTTGGAATATTTCAATTTTATTTTGAATAAATTTTTTTACATCAACATCATTGACATTAACCATATAAATATACAATATTAAAATTTTCTAAACTCAAATATTAATATTGTAAAGGAAGTTAAAAGAAAAATAATTAAATGTATATGGGTATTCCAGCATACTTTGTAAATTTAATAAAGAAATATAAAAGTATTTTACATCCAATTTATTCAAATATAGATTATTTATTTTTAGACTCTAATTCCATAATTTACGATTCATTATCAAAAATTGATTATAAAGCAGGTAATATTGAAAATCAATTAATTAAACTTGTTGAATCTAAAATTAATTATTATATAACAATCATTAATCCAAAAAAAAAGGTATATATTGCGTTTGATGGTGTAGCTCCTGTTTCTAAATTAGAACAACAAAGACAACGAAGGTATAAATCATTTATTCAAAGTACAGTATTAAGCGAAACACAGAAATGGGATAAGTGTGCAATTACTCCTGGGTCGAAATTTATGGATTCCCTTTCAAATCATTTAAAAAATAAATTTAATACTCCTAAATTTATTCTTTCAACAAGTAATGATCCTGGAGAAGGCGAACATAAAATTTTTGCTTTTATAAGAGAAAATAATTTTGATGCTGATGATAAACTGGTTATTTATGGTTTGGATGCTGATTTAATTATGTTATCCTTGTGTAATTTACAATACCACGATAAAATTTATTTATACCGAGAGACCCCTCATTTTATTAAAAGCGTCGACAAGACTCTTGAAAATGATAAATTATATTTATTTAATATACCTAAATTTTCAGAATCGCTTCAAAATGAAATAGAAAATAAATTTAATAAACATGATTTCCTAAATGATTATATATTATTATGTTTTTTATGTGGTAACGATTTTTTACCACATTTTCCTACAATAAGTATAAGAAGCGATGGATTGAAATTTTTATTAGACAATTATAAATATTATCAATCAATCAATTCCATTCCATTAACTAAAGATAATCAAATCCAATGGAAACAATTAAAAAAATATATTAATTTAATACAAAATGATGAAGAAAAACGACTAATTAATGAGCATAATCAAAGAAATAATAATAAAAATTTTAATAAATTTAGGTCCCTTGAAGATAAATATAACGCATTTCCGAGAATTGATAGAGAAATAGAAAATAGAATTAATCCATATCAAATTTATTGGCAAAGTAGATATTATTCAGAATTATTTAAAATTGATATTAATAATGGAAGGAAAAAACAAATTTGTTTAAATTATTTGGAAGGAATCGAATGGTGTTTAAATTATTACACTCTTGGAATAACAAATTGGGACTGGTGTTATAACTATTCTTATCCTCCCCTTCTTCAAGATTTGAAAGATTTTATTCCAGATTTCAAAATCACATTTCTCGAAAATAAAAAAACGGCACCAATTCATCCTATCAGCCAATTAGCATATGTAATACCATCAGCTAGTTTTCATTTATTACCTTCAGCATTATCTAAATATTTATTAGAAAATCATCATCAATGGTATCAAGACGATTATAATTTCGAATGGAGTTACTGCACTTATACTTGGGAATCTCACTTACATTTATCTAAAATTCAAATCCCAAAATTAGAAAAAATTGTTAAAAAAATCTGTAAAGCATTTTAAATAAACATAAAGTATGACGATTAAAATTTTTTCAAGAATTAAAGAGGGAGATATTTTTTATAATAATAATAATAATGAAATCATTGTGAATAATAAAAAACAGGCTAATACCTTTAAAATAAATCACACTTGGGGACCAAGAGTATCAAATAATGAAATATTTGAAAATATAAATACTCAAATACTAAATAATAAACATTCATTTATTGTTGCATTTGGTTATACTGGCTCTGGAAAAACATATACAACAATCAACTTATTAAGAAATTTGATTGAATATAATAAATCTAAAAATAAAAAAATAACCCTTGAATCCTATCAAATATACAATTCAAAGGTATATGATTTATTAAATAAAAATCAAGAAGTGAGACATTATAAAGTGGATAAAATTGTAATTCAAGGATTAGTTAAAAAAGAAATTCTGAATACAGAAAATACTATCAATGAAATAACAAATAATAGAAATATTAGCAGCACAACAAGTAATAATGTTTCCTCTAGATCACATGGAATATATAAATTAAAAATAGATAGTAAAAAAACAATAACCATAATTGATTTAGCAGGGCAAGAATATGGAAATGAATCTCATAATCAACTATTACAAAAGGAAGCCGCACAAATTAATTTAGATATGTTAAATCTTAAGGAATGTATTCGAAATTTTAAAGATAATAAACCGTATATCCCTTATAGACAATCAATAATAACTTTCATTTTAAAACCTATTTTTGATAAATTAGCAAATATATATTTTATTTGTACAATAAACGGAAATCATAATAAACCAAAAATTATTGATAGTTTATATTATGCTTCTTCCTTGTATAAAGAAGAAATATGTAAAAAAACAAATATGGAAGAAAATAAATTATTAATGTCATATTCTGAATATCTCCAAGATATTAATTGGTATCAATGTAAAGAAAATGATTTATGGAGAGAAATGAAAAAGGGGAACTTTAGTAAAAAGGATAATATTTCATATTATTTTGAAAAAAAACAAAAGATAATTAGTGATTTTAAAAACAAATTACCATTTTTAAAATGAAAAAAGATTCCGAAAATTTCTTTGTCGAAGAAAATTTCTTTGCTGAACTCTTCCTCCCCTTTGGTTATGAAGTGAAAAAAAATGGGTTGGGGTACGATTTGTTGTAGGAGATTGGACCGGAGTTGTAGTAAGAGGTGTATTTTCACTTTCATAATAATTAGGTTCTTCAAAATCAACCTCATTATTATTATTAATAAATAAAGATGATTCATAATTAAATATATCTTCAAATACTTTAGTCGAAATAGTTTGTAATGTAGATGTTTTTATAATTTTTTTCCTACATAAAGGACAACTATTTTTATGAACAATTTGTTTAAATAAACAATCAATACAAAACTTATGATGGCATTTCGTAATTACGAAACTATTAACAATAGATTTAAAACATATTGGGCATTCAGGATTTTCCATAAATTATTAATAGACAATAATAATTACAGTAAATAATGCTTGAACCATTGTAAAGGTTTTACATAAATTAGAATAAGGATAAATGTCACCATATCCTAATAAACATGCAGTAATGACAGAAAAATATAATCTATTAAAATACAGACTAAGATAGGATTCGTGAATTGTTTCCTTTTTTACTTCATTGGCTAAATCTTTTAGATCTCTTTTGTCATTAGTAGTAAATAATTCCTTTTGAACAGATTCTATTTTATCTTCCGCTTCTTTATCGATAAATATATCTTGAAGTAAATTTATTCCTCTAAAATTAGAATCATCTAAGAAAGAATATATTAAACTAAAAATAAAAATTTGTATAAGAAGGATAGCAATCTTTTCATGTTTTTGTTGAGGGAAATAGATAATTTTTTTAAAAAAGGAAAAAAATGACATTTATATATATTTTGTTATATTTTTTATCTAATATACTGATATTTTTGATTGTTTATTCGTTTATATTTAATATCGACATCCTTAGGTAGGTTGATATCAACTAAATCACCATTAGGCATTATATTTGGAAAAATTAAAAATTCAGCTTTGGATTGGGGATATGGATTATTAATTGTACAATGAACTTTACCACCCCTTAAGTATTTAATCCTTTCAGTTTCATTGACAGAATAATTTTCGTTCATATATATTAATAATTATAAAAGGAGTAGATATAATATGACGAATAATATTTTTACAAATATTCCATCAAGACAAATATTTTTAAATACAATTTTACCACAAAATCCTGGGTATATATTTATAAAGTTTGGAGCTTCATGGTGTAAACCATGTCAAACAATTAAAAATTGCGTCCATTTTCATTTTAATAGATTAAAGGAAAATAATTTTTGTTTTGATATAGATATTGATCAAAATAGCGATATATATGCATTTTTCAAGGGAAAGAAAATGATAAGAGGAGTACCGTCAATAATGGTTTGGCAAAAAGAAAATTTATCGTTTGTACCCGACGATTTTATATCAGGGGGTTCAATAGAAAATGTGGATATCTTTTTTAATAAGTATAAATAATTTTTTTATTAACTCTAAATAAAATAAATGGATTCACTAAATTTAAACATAGAAGATTATGAATTGAATGATATTTTAAGGCTATTCAAGGTTAATTATAACTTTGGAGAGGATGAATTAAAAAGAGCAAAAAAAATGGTATTACAATCACATCCTGATAAATCCAAACTAGACAAAAAATACTTTATTTTTTTTAGTAAAGCTTACAAACAACTTTATTATATTTATACATTTAAAAATAAAGAACAACAATCTTTAGATGATAATTTAGAACAAGAAAATTTAGACGATAATGATTTCAGTGAAAATAAAATAAAATTTGCAAATTCTAAAAAATTTAATGAAAAATTTAATAAACTTTTCGAATCAAATAGATTAAAAGATGAATTTGCAGAAAATGGATACGGAGAATGGTTAAAAAGTGAAGAAACTTCTTTAATCTCATTTCTTAACGAACATTTTCCTAATTATAAAAACGAAAGCAAAGAACGGCTCACATCCTATATTAATGAATTTAAAAAACAAACTCATGAATTAGTTGAATATAATGACTTAACAAGCTCTTCTTCAAAGGGCCAGTTCTCTCATTTAAATACTTCAAATACTGAATCATATGAATCTGATATGTTTAGTAATTTTAAATACGAAGACCTTAGAAAGGCCTACAATGAATCAATAATAAGGGTAACGGATCTTGATAAACCAGAGGTTAATTATAATTCAGTAGAAGAATTACTTACTCATAGAAATAAAAGCAATGTTGCTCCTTTATCTTTAAATCAAGCAAAACAATTTTTAGCAGAAAAAAGTCAAAAAGAAGAATTAGAAAATACAGATAGAGCATTTTTTTTAGCAAAACAATGGGAAGAATCTAAATTAATTCACCAAAAGAGCGAACAACAATTCAGGATGATTAGAGAATAATAAAATAATGTATTTATATATATCAAAAATGGTTAAAAATAATATGCTAAATTATATAATTTTATTTGGATTAGCAGGGGTAGGTGGTCTATTATACAATAGATTCCAAGAAAAACAAAATAAAAATAAAAAAAAACACACAGAATATGGATTGCTTGAAAAATATATGGCATCTCATGATGAAGAACTAAAGATGGAAAAGCCAATTTTATGGATTTATATTCCTCAAGTTTATAATAGCAGAAAATGGGAAAATTTTTATAGTAGATCAAATACCAATCTAAATACACCTTATCTCTCCTTAACAATTGAAAGCATTGTTAAACACTGTAGTAATTCTTTCCAAATTTGCTTCATTGACGAAACCTCTTTTGAAAAATTAATCCCTGACTGGCAAATTGACCTAACAACAGTTGGTGATCCAGTTAAAAACAAGTTAATATATCTAGGGATATTAAAATTGATTTATTTATATGGGGGTTACTTAGTACCTAAATCATTTTTATGTTTTAAAGATCTTAATAATTTATTAACCGATAAAACAATTTCATTTTATGATAATCAAAATAAAGCCGATTCTAATTGGATTGGAGCTCCAAAAAATAGTGAAGTAATTTATAAATTCATTAATTATATGGAAGGAGTCATCACAGCTGATTATACTCAAACATCAATAATTGAAGATCTACGAGGTAAATGGATTCAAAAAAATAAGAATAAAATTCAAATATATTCAAATAAATTAATTGGAAGAACTGTTAATTCAGGAAAACCTCTTTTTATAGAAGAAATTCTAAGTACAACAGCCAATTTTAAACTTGATCCCGAATCTTACGGAATTTATTTAAATGACGAAGAAATTTTAAAAAGAAGATATTATAATTGGTTTTGTTACCTTAGCCCTAACGAAATATTGGAATCTCAATTATATTTAGTTAATTATTTCAATAAAGCTTTACAGTAATTTAATCAAAAATTAAAAATATTTGTGATTAAAAAGAAAATTTTGTTTATTTTTTAAAATAAATGAAATAATAAATATCATAATTTGACTTATCATATTTTAAATTAGATACAAAAGATACACCATTTATTTTACATATTTGTCTAATTATAGTCATAAACCTATTATAATTCATCTTTCTTTCAACATAATATTGTTTTGATTTATGGTAATAAGGTTTTATTACTTCGATAAATGGATCCCATATCCCTTTAAAATTTGCTTTTTTAAACGAAGAAAAATTAAGAATATAATATGAATCAGTTTTCATATAATAAACTTCTTCTAAGATATCATTTAATAGGGAAAAGGGAATCACATCTTTAAATATCTGATTGGTCATTATATATATTAAAATAATTTAATTATTTTATTGGTAAGAAAATATAGTTCAAATTCATCTTCGTGTGTATTATGAAAAATAGCGATATATTTACATAATAATTTTATAATTTTATATTTAATTTCAACATCTATAAAGTCATTTAATTTTATATAAAAAAATAAATAATCTAATATGTCAATTACAGAAAATCCTGAATTAAATATGACATTTATTTTTTCTAACGCACCAATTAAATTTTTATTTTGACATTCCCTAAAATATAATTTTAAATCATTAAAATGAATGTTTGTGCATAACAATTCTACTAAATCTTCAGTAATTAATTTATTATATAATTTACATTTTTCTAAATAATTTATTAGTGCTCGAATACTTCCATTCGATAATTTTAACATTTTATTTTTAGAGATTCCTTCAAATTGAATCTTCTCTCTTTTAATTATTTTTTCCATTATATTATTTAAACTTTCTTCAGAACATGAATTTATTCTTAATATTATCAAACGAGATTGAATACTTTCAATTACCTTTTGAATATTACTACATGAACATATAAAATTTATATTATGTCCATATTTATCCATCGCATTCCTAAAAACTTGCTGACTCTGTTCATTTATATTATCCAGGTCGTCCAGCAAAATTATCTTTTTTTTATTTTGAAAAGTTGAGGTTTGACAAAATGTTTTTACTTCACTCCTGTAGTAATGAATTCCTTGATCTTTTAAATTATTAACATGCATTATATGGTGAGGAAGATCTCCAAAATATTCATTAATAATTGATTGAATTAGTGAAGTTTTCCCTGTTCCAGATTTACCTACAAATAATATATTAAGATTCCCAATTTCAATTAGTTCTTGTATTGATTTTATCAAATTTTCATCTAATTCAAAATCAGAGATGACTAGGGGTTGATATTTTTGAATAAATGAATCTTCCATATTAATAATTAATAACTTTATATTTAAATAAATAGACAAGTAAAAAGTTTAAAATTTAAAAATTATAAATACTTATGAATAAAGATTATGAAATTTTAAACATTGATACAAATTCGAACGAAGAAGAAATAAAAAGGGCATTCAGAAAATTGTCGATGAAGTATCATCCTGAAAATTCAAATGAAAATTTAATAAAATTCAATCAAATAAATGAAGCTTATAAGTCAATTATTAATAAATTAAATACACCAAGGCAAAATAACGATAATCAAACAAAAATTTTGAATAATATATTATCTAATTTTCCTACATTAAATTATCCGATTTATGTTCCAGATATTTATATTAATTTAACTATTTCATTAGAAACTAGCTATTTAGGTTCAAATATGCCAATTGAAATAAATAGAACCATTAATAATAATTCTTCAAATCTACAAGAAACAGAAACAGTGTATGTAGAAATACCTAAAGGTGTTGATAACAATGAAATTATTATTCTTGAGAGAAAGGGAGATATAGTAAATGGATTAAAAGGAGATGTAAAAATTCAAATAGAAATAAAAAATGAAACATTATTTAAAAGAAGAGGTCTAGATCTATTTTATTTTCATAAAATTTCTTTAAAAGAGTCACTTTGCGGGTTTCAATTTAAATTACTTCTCCTTTCAGGAAAATTTATTAATATTAAAAATAAAGAAGGAAATATTATATCCCCTAATTCATTCAAAACTATTTTTAATATGGGAATGACTAGGAACAATCAAAACGGCTCACTCATTATTGAATTTGAAGTTGAATTTCCAAATAGCTTAACGAGTGAAAAGATAGAAAAAATAAAAAATATTTTATAATATACATGGACGATTTAGATAAAATGTTTGACCTTACAAATAAGAAAAAGAAAAAAAAAGAAAAATTTAATTTTGAAAAAAATAAGAAAAAAATAACTTTATTATATCCTTACAAGGTTATTTTGAATAGATTATATTCTCTATTACCAATTCGGACAAAGGATGAAAAACATAAAATAATTATTGATAATCCTGTTATAAAATTAAGTGGAAGAAAAACAATATGGATAAATTCAGAAAAATTTGTAAATGAATTAAAATTAATTCCCGTTACTCTAATAAAATTTTTAGAAAAGGAATTTTTATGTGTTTTAACGATAAATACAAATAATCAAATTATTTTCCATCAAAAAATTAATTTAATCAAACTAAAAAGTATTTTACAGGTCTTTTTAAAAAATTATAAAATTTGTCCTACATGCAATTCATTCAACACAGAATTAATAAAAAAAGATAAACTTCTTTTTCTAGAATGTAATGACTGTTTCCATACCAAAACAGTTGATCTAGATCTTTTGAAATGATCCATTTAACTCTCGGAATCTAATTTGACCAAGACTACAAATATGTTTTTTATATTTTTTATAATAATTTTTCCAAACTCTTTGGAAAATTCTTAACCAAAAAGTCTTCAATACTGTAATATAAACCCCTTCAACATCATAAACATCTGCTATTTGTAATGTAAAGTAATTCGGATCTTTTACAATATTTTTCAATTGATAATTATTTTCATTTTCTATTATAAAAGGAATTACATTAAATTCATAATTTCTTTTATAAAATGTAATTCTTTTTTGATAGAGAGATTTGTAAAACCCTTTCAAGGAAATTCCTTCAGAATAAATATAGCTTTTTACCAACATTTCTCTATTATTAAAATCGGAATAATCTCCATGCCTAAAGTTACAATATAATTCGGTAATACATAATTTATTATGAGCAAGTTGTTTCATATTTTATATAAAAAAAAGGATTTTTTTTTATTCAATTCAATTTTAAATTAAATGATAATTATATAAGCGCAAGAGGTATAAATACATATTTGTCCAATAATCATCAACATTCTATAAAATTTTTTTTTTTTCTCATTTTGCATGTTCATCTCATCGATTATCTCTATCTCATCTTCCTTCAATGTTAGATCAAATTCATCGTTAAGAATAGGAGGATCGGTGTATAATTCATTAATTTCAATAAAATATCCATATTTATCTCCCATATTAAGTATTTTAATTATAAATAAACATTATAATTAAAATTTATTTCAATTTTATTTTAGTGTAATATATAATAATGAACTGCAATAAAAAATTCACTATGAATATTATTCCTTCTACCTGCAACGGAAATTGTATAAAATTACTGTATAATAATCTTACCTACAGCCTAACGCAGCGGGGAAGAGGAAATGTTGGATTTGGAAATACTGCTCTTGGTAAAAGAGCTTCATTCAAAAGGTAATTAATATACTTTATTCCAAAAATGCATATATTGAAACTGATTGTATCTTCCCTTGATTAAATTACAACATTTTTTAGGAGCAGCGTGTAATATGTTATGACGACGAACTTGTCTTTGGATTAATGAATTTATTCCAATGGTTTGTGTTACTAAACATAAACTATAATCATTGTTATTAATTTGACTACCAGCGCGTTTCCATGCGATTCCGGGGGCTACAGGCATTATATATATTATTAAGAAATTCTTTTAGAGGAACAATTTACATCAACTATATAGAGAGAATTTTCTGTTTCAATTAAATATTCTGTCTCAACTTTATAGATTTTGCTAATAGGACTTGTATATTCATCTTCGGACTTTACCAACAATTTTTCTCCATCAGATTTTACACCGATTATTACACCTCCACTTGATAAACTATCTACCCAGTAGTCTAACATAATTGGCTTATCTTGAACAATACTTATTTTTCCAGCATGTTGTAAAGCAGTTGATGAAGGTAATCTATAGTTAGACTCTTGAGCCTCATTGGTAGTTGAATTTGAAGTTGAAGTTGAAAGTTCAGACATTATATAGAATTATTGATGATTTTCTTTAAATATTTTTACGCAATAATACCTAAACATATTTACTTATAATCCTTTTCCGAATCCAGATGAAAAATCAGATATTATAGAAATAAAGATATTTTTCATCTTACTAATAATACTCTTTATCTCAAATTTAAAACAACTACTATCACCAATCATGTCAAATGAAATTGTTCTTCCTGTTAATTTTGATAAAAAATATGACAAAGGTAATAAAACCAAATAATAAAATAATAATAGAAATGGTCTTATAAACCATCTAAATATAAATTCCAAACCTGTCCAAATCCATTTTGGTAAAATTAACTTTAAAAATTGAGAAATACTTGTAAAGCTGTAGGCAAATATACAACTAGGTAAAGTTATTATTTTTTCTACAATAAGCAATAATACATCAAATAAAAGAACAAACACTTGGGCCAATTTTTCAAACAATCCAGTAAATGGTTTAATAATAGATTTATCAAATATATCAATAATTTTATCAAAAACACCACCTATTCTTTCTTTAAATAATTCATTTCCATAGGATTGAATTATTGACGGAAATGACTCTAAAGTTTCAAATATTGAAGAAAATACTTGAGGTATAGTAGAAACATATGTAGAAAATCCCTTTACTAATCCTGAAAATCCAACTATCTGTTCTTCAAAAATTTTAAACTGTTGGGGCAATTTTTTCAATTCTGAATAAGACTTATTAACTATTCCTTCTACCTTCCGAATTTGACCAAAAACACCGGCTACTAGTTGAATAATTTGTTTTAATGCTGTAAAAGGATTACTTGAAATCTTTGAATTGACCTTCGAAATAGGTTTTTTATCTTCTGGGATTGGTGTTTCCCATCTTTCACCTTTTGTATTCTTTTTATCTTCTTCAGCTTTTGAAATATAATATTCATTTTCTCTCTTATTTTCTTCATCTTCTATTTTTTTTTTCAGATTTGAGTTTTTTTCTTTAATTTTTTCTGTTTCTTTATCAATTGATTGTTGTAAAGTCATAGATTCAATTGTTGGTGATAAATGATATAATATTAAAAGTAATGAAATACCTGATATAAGTATAAATTTCCACATATAATTAGATTAGAGTTTATATTCAGGAAATTTTCCAAAACTTTGACGAAACTCTGTTCCAATATTACTGAAGGTATTGGCCATTTCATTTATAAGAGGCTTAATTTCAAATCTTGTACATCTTTGGATCCCAAAAAAATCATCTGAAAAATTAACCTTAAAGAAAACCATTAATAAAAATCGAATTGGATAAATAATAATATAATAAAAAAATTTTAAAATTGGACCAATTATCCATTTTACAATTAATTGAAAAAATCTTGTTACCCAAGAAGGCAACAATAATTTCAAAAAATTACTAATTCCTAAATATGAATAATAAAAAATACAACCCGGAAGTGATATTAGTTTATCTACAATTAACAATAGAACTTTAAATAAAATTACAAAAATATTACCAATACCTGTAAATAACGCCTTAAAAGGATTAATAATATTATTCTCCATGATTTTTCCTATAACTTGAAAAAATCCTCCTATTTTATCTAAAAAAATTATTTTTGATATTCGTGTTGTTTCACTAGGTATTTTCGAAATAGTTTCATTTATACTGGTAAAAATAGGGCCTAAATTTTCTAGAAAATATTTAATTCCTGTTAAATCTGACAAAGTAGAAATAAATGAATTAGAAATATTTTGAAAACGAGAAGGTATTTTTTGAAATTGAAGATAAATGGAATCTATTGCTTCAATTAAATTATCCAAAATTGAATCAAATTGTTTTATTCTCTCCAATAATTGGCCAATTGCTTTAACTGGATTACTTGAAAATCCCGTACTTGCTATCCCTGTAATCTTTTGATTTTTCCGAAATTCCATTTCTTGCTCTAATTGTGCTTTATTTTTGACGATTTTGGCTTTTTCCTGTTCTTCTTTTTCTTTATTTTCCTTCGCAATTTGTTTCCTTTCTTCATCAGTAAATGCTTCTTTGAAAGAAAATGGATTCCATAAATATATCAAAATAAAAACAATAAAAATCAATATTTTATAGTACATATACTATACAATTAAAAATTAATTTTCGATAATTTACCAAAATTTTTTTGGAATGAGGTTTGAATTGAACTTCCTATATTCTGCATTTCATTTATTTGTTTATCAACATCAAAAGAATAACAAGATCCACTGGTTTTTAAATAATCAGAAAATCCAAAACCTAATTTATCTAAAAAATAAACTAAAGGCAATAATAAATAAATTTTTATCAAAATAAATAATGGAAATATAAATGTATTGAAAAAACTTTTTACAAATTCTGGAATAAATAAAGCTAGTAAATTACCTAATCCATCAATCCAATATCTTGGCAGACATACAGGCAAAGACCTGATCTTTTTGGCAATTTCTAATAATATATCAAATAATTGGACAAATATTTTACTAATTCCGAGAAATAAAGCTTTAAAGGGTGCAATGATGCCTAGTTGTATGCTTTCATTAATAGCTTTATATAGTTTTGAAATATAATCAACCAAAACATCGAGTGTATTTTGTTTCACAATCCCAGGTAACCTTATTAAACTTTTTCCAATAGAATCAAAACTATCATTGGTACTTTTAACTAATGATGAAACAGTAGATAGTAAATTTTTAATTTGGGATAATAAAGAATCTATTTTAGTTAGTTCTATTGGAATGTAAGCCAAATATTGAAAAATTTTATTTATTTTTCCTATTAATTTATTAAATTTTTCAATTATACTTTGAACCTTTTTTTTCAATTCATTTATTGCTAATGCTGGATTTAATATATAAAGAGCATCAAGTGCTCCTTCTTTAATTGCCTGAGCTGTTTTTTTTGAGATATCCTCTGAAAATTTTTTGAAATCATTAGCTGCTGCCCTTGTTTCTTTGGCTGCTTTTTCAGCTAGAGATTCCGCCTCGTCGGCTAAATCTTTTACTGATTTACCTATTTTTTTACCTATATTAACAATTGGTTTGAAGACTTTTGATGGACCACCTCCCATTAATATGAATAAATACTTTTTTTTTTGTTATAATAATTTCCAAAATTATTCAAAAAAAAATATTGGTATTTGTATATATGAATAGGAATTTACAAAATAAAGATAATTATAAAAAACTTTTAAACATAACTGAAGGAGAACTTTTTGAAAAATACATGGATTTAATAGAAGAATATAGTAAAGTTTTCACTAAAAATATTTCGATTAAAAAAGAACCCTATCTACACTATGTTTTTAATAAAGGAATTCAAACAATATCACATATTTTTCAATTTACAATGTTATATACCAAAAATATAGAATTGACCTTTTACCATTGTCAAAAGGCTTATTTCTATTACTTTGAATTTATAGGTCAAGTAGGAGATAATAATCATAGTTTTTTAAAATTGAATTCGAAAGATGCAATTATATTTTGTTATAAAAAAACAGTATTTGATTTAGAAAAAAGTGAAGTATTAACAAATAATAAAACAAGTCAAACTTTTTTTAGGTTGGATGAATTAATTAAACAATATAGTGATCTAATTAGTTTTATACCTACAAGTGTTATCAAAAATTTTGAAGAAATATCAAATCAAATGAAAGATCTTAAACAATTTTATAAATCAAATATAATAAATGATCTTCATAATAAACAAAAAAATTTATTTATTGAAAAAATAACTATTTTTTTTATAAAAAATAATACAATTCCTTTTGAAAATTGTATTAAGTTATTGAATATTTCTTTTAAGGAAAACAATCTACCACATTTAAACAAAATTGAAATTGATTTAAAAAATATTTCTTCAGAATCATGGTCAAATATTGGACAATTATTTCCCTATTTACACCACGATTAATCTTCGCCTACTTTTCTTTTTTTTAGATTTATTGTTTTTATCAAGTTCGTATTGAGGATCTAAAGGATAACCTACCATTTTATATTCCTCTTGTAAAATCTCTCTAATGAAATAATAAGTTTTATATAAAGTACTTTCATTGCATTTTCCTACAATTAATATACTTCCAGTTCTAAAAACCATGAATGAAACCTGTTCTTTAGTGGTACTAGAAGCCACTCCTGTTTGAATCTCAAGCTCAGGATCAAAATAAAACTTACACATAATCCCAGGATAAGAACATGGGTCATAAGATGTGTGTAGGTTATATTTAAATTTTAAAATATTATATAATTTATCTCGATCAATAAAATATCCACAATTAAAATTTGAATTTATGAGAACAGTTTCTGTTTTTTCTCTAATGAAATCTACCGAAAGATTACATTCATTATTTAAAAGATCTACTAATTTGTAAAGAATGTAATATAACATTTCATCAGACTGAATTCCAGGCATTTCAATCTTACCTGTATTGAATATTTTTACATGTGATTCGCGAAATACATTATTCATTTTAATACGAAAAATCAAAACAAAACAATTGTAGAACGCACTTTTTTCTTTACATCGATAACTTAATATATCTTTCTTACACATTCCAATACTTATTTTCCTCGTATCTTTAAATTTTGTTTTACCACTTGTGTTATCTACTTGAGATATTATTTTTTCATTATAAATTTTCTCGTTTTTTATTCTTTTTTCAAAAACTTCTACTTGTTCCTTGGAATCAAAATTTAATTTCATTTGTTTTTTTATCACTCCTTCTTTTGGGCAAGTATAAGGTAAAATCGGGATATCCCAAAATTTATTCAAATCGATTGGTTTATTTAAATAAGAAATATTGGTCTTTGTAGAAATATAAATATCTGTTGATTTAGGAATTTGTTCATTTCTATTATCTAATGACAAATTTTCATCATTATTATTATTATTATTAATTTCTCTAATATCTTCAATACAAAATTGGTCCCATTCTTCCTCACACGATAGCATTCTTTATTTAAATTAATTCTTTTATATTCATTTCAATTATATATAATAATATAAAGAATATATAAAATGGAAATAGTAGAAAATGAAAAGAAAAAACAATCCCAGGATCCTACTTCAGATGTAGAAATTAAGGAATTTTATTTAAAACAAAATAGTTTTAATCCTACAAAATCAAGCCCTCCTAATTTATTTATTAACAAATTAGAACTTAGAATGAAAAATTACTTTTCAATTTTTAAAAATTCCACTAATTTTTCTACAAAATAATTCAAAATTAACTGTTCGTCGTCTATAGAGTTAGAATGAAACAAAGTTTCATAAAAATCCAAAAATTCCGGTGTTATATATTCAATTTTATTTTTGAAAATGTAATATAATAAATCTTTAAATAATTGCATATGTTCAATGGTATGACCGTTACATATATATTGAAGATAATTAATACATTTAGAATGATTTCTCGTTTCTGTAAAAGTTACAAATATTTCTTCATAAATTTTATTTTTACTAATTCCACTAAAATCTTGATTCAGTTGTAAAAAATTTATCATACTTCTAACATCGGATTTAAAAAGTTCTTGTAAAGAAGTTATGTTATTATCGTTTATTTTTAATTGTTCCTTTTCAACAATACTTTGCATAAAATTTATAACTTGGTCTTTGGGTAATTGGTTAAATCTCAAACGGATAAATTCATTCTGTAATGAGTCATCAATCCTACTTATGTAATTACAAATTAAACAAAAACGAACTGTATTTGAATATTGTTGAAGGACATATTTTAAAGCACATTGTGCATTTTTAGTCATATAATCTACCTCATCTAATATTACAAATTTTAATCCTTTACTAAAAAGACACTTACTATTAACAAACTGTTGGATTTGATTTCTTATAATATCAATTCCCCTATCATCTGATGCATTTAAATGTATTACTAAGCCTTTTGATTCTTGATTATAGGTTTTATGATAAGACGAAATTAAGTTAATTATAGTTGTCGTTTTTCCTGTTCCAGGTGGACCATAAAATAAAAGATTAGGGAAATGATTATTTTTCACAATATTCGAAAGAATTACTTTATTTTCATTACTTAATACTATTTTATCAAAATTATTTGGTCTATATTTTTCTACCCATGGTATATGATTCATAATAATATATTTTAAAACTATTTAAATTAAAATACTTATTAACTCTTAAAATGGTTAAAAAATCAAAAATTTTAAAAAAGAACGATGAACCTTCGGTTCCAAAAAAAAGAGGAAGAAAACCAAAAGGAGGAAAAATAATTGAAAATGTTGTTAATGAAGAACCAAAATTGACAGAAAATCCCAATGTGATTCTTCACCTTAAGGTTAATTCAAAAGATCTAATACCTGATACAAATGAACCGATTATTCAACCTTCAAATGATCCTATTTTTATAAATTTTCAAGAAGTAAATCAAAATAAAAAAGAGGTAACATTAGAAAAAGATCAAGAGTCTTCAACTCAACAAACTAGTATTAATAATAAATTAAAAGAATTACAATCAAATCTTCATACAAATAATATTTCTGAATATAATTCTGCATGTTTCTGGTGCACTTTTAACTTTGACACTCCTCCAATCTATATTCCCAAATATGTTTTAAACAAAAATTATCATGTCTATGGTTGTTTTTGTAGTCCAGAATGCGCATCTGCATTTTTAATGAACGAAACTATTGATTCTTCCTCAAAATTTGAAAGATATCATTTATTAAATCAAATTTATGCCAAAATTTACAATTACAATAAAAATATTACTCCTGCTCCTAGTCCTTACTATACATTAGATAAATATTATGGTAATTTGACGATTCAAGAATATAGATCTCTTTTAGGAAATAATAACTCGTTTTTAATTGTAGATAAACCTTTAACGCGAATAATGCCTGAACTACATGACTATAATGACGATTATTTATTAAATTCTAATAAAACAATCAAACAATCATTCAAAATTAAAAATGTCCAAAAATCTACCAAACTTGAAATCGTGAATTCTAAGTTTGGGAGTAAAATATGTTCTTAATTTCCTTGTAATTTTTCTTCTTCTTCCTTCTTAAATCTATAATTTTTATTTGCTTCATCTAATGTATTACGAAATAAACGGAGTCGTTCTTGATTTGAGGTTTTACATACTTGTTCTTCCTTCGGTTTTATTTGATGGAATTCGCGCAAAACCGCCATTACATCATGTTCAAACTCATTTAATTTTTCTTGAGCTTTATCCTCACAATAATCTGTTTGTGAAATGATTATTTTCAAATTTGAATCCATATAGGTAAGTCAATTATTATATTTTTAAATCATATTAAACGATAATCAATTACATTACATAATGGATAAACAAATTGAAGTTTCTCAAAGCAAAATTAAAAATATTATTTCTACACTTACTGATCAAGTACTAGGGGAATATAAAGAAATATTTGAAAAATTTGTATATACCAAATCTGAAGAAAATTCTCTTTTTGAAAGTTATCAACAATATATGGAAAAATCTCCTCTTGTTATTGAGTTGAAAATTAAATATGAAAAAATCATTCATGAAAAGGATGAGGAAATTGCCAATTTAAAATTAGCCTTATCGGGAAGTCCAAATATTCAACTCGAGATTAAAGAGATTGAGGATCTTACCGCTGATGATAATAATGTTCCTTTACAAGTTCAGGTAAAAGAAGAATTGAATAAATATTGCAATGGTCAAAATGTAAAACTTGAAAAAAATATTGATGAAGAAGAGGAGGAAGCTGAAGAAGATGAAGCTGAAGAAGAAGTTGAAGCAGAAGTGGAAGAAGAAGCTGAAGAAGAGGAGGCTGAAGAAGAGGAGGCTGAAGAAAATGATGAAGAAGAGGAGGAAGAAGCTGAAGAAGAAGTAGAAGAAGAAGAAGCTGAAGAAGAAGCTGAAGAAGAGGGATGTGAAGAAGAAGAGGAAGAAGAAGAAGAAGTTGAAGAAGAGGAAGAAGCTGAAGAAGAAGAGGAAGCTGAAGAAGAAGTAGAAGAAGAAGAAGCTGAAGAAGAGGAGGAAGCTGAAGAAGAAGTGGAAGAAGAGGAAGCTGAAGAAGTAGAAGAAGAAGAAGAAGAGGAAGTGTTTGAAGTAGAAATAGAAGGAAAAAAATACTACTGCACAGGAGAAACAAGTGGAACTTTATATGAATACTGCGATGATCAAGATGTCGGGGAAAAAGTTGGTGTTTTAAAGAATAACAAAATTTGTAAATCATAAATGATTTAAAAATATACCTATTTAAACAAATAATGAAACAATCTTTTTCAATATTTGTTTTTTACTTATATTATGTTTATAGTGTTTTAGAGATTAAATCAAAAAGAGTAATTAATCACCCATATTCTTTACAATTATATAATTTTTTAAAAACTTATTATGAACAGTATGTTAAGCCTGAAGTTCAATTACACATGTATATTGTTAATGAGGGAGATTTAAAAGAAATAACGGAATTACCTAATAACCACATGTATATAAAGTTTGAATTAGAAAATATAGAATTATTTACCTATAATCCAAAAATTATCCCAGATTTAAACACATGTGAAATAGTACCCTTCAAATTTATGGCAATTGAATGCGTGTTATCGGATTCGCAAGAATTTAGTTTAGAAATATCATACACTGAAAATTCTCAAATCTTAGGGAAGGAACATGTTGCTTATTTATTAAAAAAACATCATAACTTTACATTAGAAAATGATTATACTTTACATATAATTGACAATAACGGAAAATTAATTCAATTAACAAATAATAGTTTTATCGAATTGAAGAAAGATAAATATCTTATTAATAAGAATAATTTAAAAAATTGATACTAATTATATATTAAATGGAAGTTCAAAAAACTACCATAATGGAATTGGAGGAACCATTACAAAAATATCCTCTCTTAAACAAATGGAATCTTTTTGCCCATTTGCCTCATGACACTAATTGGTCATTGAAAAGTTACACAAATATATGCACTTTCGAAGAAATTGATCAAGTATTAGCCACACTAAATAATATGTCTGAAAAACTAATAAAAAATTGCATGCTTTTTGTTATGAAAGAAGGAATAACACCATTGTGGGAAGATGAAAATAACCGCAACGGAGGATGCTTTTCATATAAGGTTAATAATTATCAAGTTGTCGAAATATGGAAAAAATTATGTTATTGTTTAGTGGGAGAATCACTCATTTCGAAAGAATCACATAATTTAACAGGAATAACTATTTCTCCCAAAAAAAATTTTTGCATTATTAAAATTTGGCTTGGAGATTGCGTTAATCAAAATCCTGAATCAATCACAAGTATTGAAGGATTATCATCTCAAGGATGTTTATTCAAAAAACACATCCCTGAAAAATAATAAATTGAATATATATTATTATGAATTATAGACAACTTGCTTTCTTATTTTTATGTATCCCTATTCGATTATTAATAGCCTACTTTGCTTATTCTATTTCTTTACAATACCTACCTCTTCTTGCGATCGTGTTAGGAACAATCAGTATTACTACACTTACTCTTTTTTTTACAAAAAGTCGGTTGAATGCTCCGGAAGGAGGGGGAGTAACATGGTGGAAAGATCTTAGGTTATTACACGGAATGTTATTTTTAACGGCAACCATTTATGCACTTTTAAAAAATAAATATGTTTTTATTCCGCTACTTATAGATCCTATTATCGGGCTATTTGCATTTATACATCACTACTATCAATAATATTTTACAAAAACTTATAAAATATTATTATAATACAAATGAATTTTTCGAATAATCCTCAAGCTGTTTATAACGGAAATATGTCTGGACAAAGAAATATGTTCCTTAGTTCTTCTCTCGCTGCGGTAATGATCGGATTTAGCAGTAAGTTTGAAAATAAAACAAGGGCATTATTTGTTAAATTATTAGGTGCTCTTATATTTTTTATTTCAATTTACATCGGGTTTTCTACTAATTATGATTTTAGATTTTACCTTGATAAAATGAAAGGAGAATTACCCGATTATATACCAGTTGAAAATTGGTATAATTGGACTCTTGTCGTTTATACATACACAATTATCATTTTTGTTATCGGTTCTCTTTTCTTGTTCAAAAACTTCCTTCCTTTTAAATTTTGAACATTTAATATTTTACTTCCTTTCCACATAAAAGGGATAAACAAATGTCAATAAAACAATAGCTAGAACAATTATATCGAAATTCCTAATTATTTTTTTATATTTAATTGGTAATTTTTCCATTTCTTCATTATAATAAGGAGGTTTCAAGGGTCCTGAAAACCATCCAAATAATGTAGGCATTAGTCTATCATTGCAGTCATAAATTACATCATACCACGCTAACAAAACATAAACAGCAGTTGCTAATAAAAATGACATAACAAATTTATGGGCTAAGTATTTAGGCCTTGGTAACCAATATATACCAACTACAAAGGCTGAAACAACAATACATTTGGGATTCAAATGTAAAGGAGAATTAAATAAACCACCTCCCATTTATATATGTTACTAACAAAATTATGATGATGGTAATGGAGAAAGTGCTAATTTAATTTCTCCTAAACTAGCAACATGATATTTAACAACTAAAGGTAAATCATTTTCTAAATAAAGTTCTATTTGATTACATAAGTTAGTACATTTAATGAAATAACCTAGATTTTTTAAAGAAAATTCTCCTTGAATAATCTTTGAAGAATCAGGTTTCAATTGGAATTCTAATGATCCATCTGATTCAACTCTTCTTATTTCAGCTGTTGCAAATGAACCTGAACATTTGAAAATTAATTCATTCGCCAAAGACTTTATTTCCAATTTATCAGATAAAGGACTTAAATCACGAATAATCTTTTGAAAATCAGATGAAGGAAGATTAATAATAGAAGAAAAGGAAACATCAGGTACTTGCAACTCTTCATGATCTGGCTCAATCAATCTTAATTTTTGTGTTTTACATTGCTTAATATCACCATTTTCAAACTTTAATCCTAAATAAGAAGTAACTCCATCTTGATAATCTTCATTTTCAATATAAATTGTTAATGTATCATCATTATCTATTGAATTAATTAATTTGAATAAATGAAACATATTTACCCCAATTATAATTTTATCAACTTTACATTCGTACATTTCAAAATTTTCAGCCCTCAAAAACAAATGGGCTAAAATTGTATGAGATTTATCCATATTAATTATACGAATTCCATCCTTTTGAAATGTAATATTTGTTTCTAATAAAATATCTTTTAATGCTGTCATTAATATTCTAAAAGGAGCTATTTGTACAGTTTTTAAAGTTAATACATTATCGCTACTCATAATGTAATAAATCAACTAAAATCTTTAAATAGTTAGTTGAATAAGTTATATAAACGCATCAAAATAAATTAATTTTATAATCACTCAAAGCATCTAATAATAAACTTACATAAAAGATTCCTAATAATAGAAATCCATATTTTACAGACCTCATATGATTATTAGTAAATAACCTAAAATAAAAATAACTTAATAAACTAAAAGCTCCAATACTCAGTTCTTCAAATTCAAAAAAATACCTAAATAATATAAAAATTAGACCTATGTTACCCAATAAATAAGGGATCCATTTTCCTTCATCTAAAAATATCGATGAATATATTAAAATTAATATATGTCCTATAAATCCTAACCATTTGTATATTTTGCCGAAACCGTAATTTAATATAAATTCAAATGTCAAATATAAATGTCCTAATCCTAAAAATACATATTCAATTGAATTTAAATAAAATAAACTACCTAATCCTATTATTAAATGTCCCAAAAATCCTAAAACTTCTTTCATACCTATAATTACTTTATATTTTCTTCTAAGGATTTTTTAACAGAAATATTTTCTTGTTGATCGTACATAAATTGTGTCTATTAATGAATTTAAATACCCCTTGGATATAGCTTGAATAAATAAATCCTTTTCTTCTTTAGAAATTTTCTTTGACATTTCTAATGAAATTCTATAAATTTCATTTATTAATAGTTTATCACCAATTGCTTTATTTTTTGGAATTTTATAAATAATAAACTTTAATACTTTGTACATATCGGTTATTTTATCTTCCAATTCAATATAATATTCATTTACAAAATCTTTGGCAAATTTTGAATATTCACAATTTTCTTTTGTTTGAATTCCTACAATATCAATACTATTCCTTCTCATTAATATATTATTAAACTCCTAGTTTTTAAATATTTATAATATATAAAAATGAGGTTAAAATGCAATGTACATTCATGGATGGAAAGTATTTTCTTTGCCTATAAAGATCATAATTGTAATAGTAGTCACCTAATTGATGAATGGACCCTAGTTCATTTTCTTAGTGGGGTAATTTTCAAAATATTGTTTCCTTTTGTCTCTCTATTTTGGATTCTTATTATTCACATTATATTTGAGCTAATTGAAAACAGTGAAAATGGTCATGCTATTGTAAATGCAATTAACCCACACCTTTATAGTGGTGATTCATGGATTAATGCCATAGGAGATACTATTGTATTTGTCCTTGGAGCCTATTTAGTAAAATCAACACCTTATTTACGAAATAGAAAAAATTATCTTACAATTTTTACTCTTTGTGCTCTTTTATATGTATCTGTCTTCAGCTTTGATTACATTAAAACAGAAATTATTGATTATTGATTCCTTCGTTTCACCTCTCTATCAAAATCTTTCTTCGTCAATTTGTATCCCCAATGTTGTAAAACTTGACGAATTTTTGGACTTACAGTTTCATCATTCCACTTGGCTCCCTTTTTCAAAATTTGAGTTACTAAAAATCTCATAAATCTTCCTCTAGGTCCAGCCAATGCTTCCCATCTTTTCACTTGTCTTTCATCGTCATCACTCTTTTTGCCTTGGTAAAAATTACAATACCATTGAACCCATCCATATGGAGCATCTTTTTTTATCCACTTTTTTTTTTCCCAAAAATCTAAACTTGTACCTACCGCTACCCCATATTTATTTTTGGATACATCACAATCAGGGTTTGAGAGATCACTTTCTGGTATTCCTTTCCACCATGATTTAGGGTATTTTTTATGAGCATTTTTATAATGTTTCCTTGTTACTTTAGAATAAATAGGACGCCAATATGTACCCCCAAAACTTCCTAGTTTAAATATTTCTCTCGGAGTTAAATTTGGTGTAAAAGTAGGATACTCTTTGAACTTTTTTACCTTACCTCCTAATTGTTTTCTTCCAAATTTACAATATTGTTTTTGTGAAAAGCCTCGAGGTCTATTACAGTTTATACTAACTTTATACTTACGAGTCCATTTTCCTCCAAATTTTTTGACTCTCCCTTTTGTGTATTTCTCTCTTCTGGCTTTTTTCAAATCAGATCTAGATAATTCTCCTAAAGTTTTAGGTGTTTTTTTCGTTATTCTTTTACTGGGTCTATAAATATCATTTTTATATTGATATCCAACTTTTCCACGCTGATTAACCCATTTTTCATCGAACCATCTTTTAAGACCTTGTTTTTGGGTTTTCTTTCCTGAATATGGCGATTTAGATCCGTATTTGCTTTTGAACCTTTTTTTGTAAGTTTTTACTAAATGCCCACTTCGATAAGCACTGTGTTTAGGATATTTTTTATAAATCTCTTTTTTGACAGATTCGTATAATTTATTATCAACTGGATTGTTCATTTACAATATATATAGAAAATGAATTACCTTACTTTTTTTTTTGAGTTTTAGATTTCTTCTTTTTACTATCCTTTTTAATAAACCCGAACTTACCTTTCTTTGTTAAATAACCGGCTTTTACTAAACGCTTATCTTTTTTTGCAGTAAAATGTTTTCTCTTTGAGACAATTCTTCCTGCTTTATTTTTAAGAAGATCTTTCCTGGTCAAACCTCCGGAAGTTTTTTTAGCTGTTCCATGCCACACTTGAGCGCGTGATCCTACCATAGACATTATATAAATAGATAAGAAAATATTCCTAAATTAAGGAAAATTTCTAGGGGGTAATCCACCTGAACCTTTTATAGTTCCAAATTGAGGATCAATTTCTCTATGAACAAATACTGTTTCTCCATTTCTAATCCTAGTGTTAGCAAGCGCACCTACTGTTTCTGCAAAATTCATTTTGTAGGGATTATTTACACTATTGAAATATTTAGACTTATCAAATATACCTCTCATACAATTTTTTTGACATAAATTCTTTTTTAATCTATATTTACCTGTATTCTGCAACCATATTTGGTTGTATGGAGTTTCATTATGTGGTACTTCTTCCATATCGTTGTTATTCATTTTCCTTGTCAATTGTAGTTGTCTAATTCTTTTATCAAAAGCAATTTGACAAATTATTTCTGACATATACATTACAACTTGATATAAATTTATTCTTCTGGTGTAACTTCATTATCTAAAAGTTCTTCAATCTTTACATTTGAAACTATTTCCTTCTTTATATCATCATAATTTTGTTTCTTCTCATTATCTGTAACTCCACCCATTACTTCCTTTACCATTGTCATATAAGATTCAGTACCCGAGTCAGTTTTATTCCAATCTGGATTTTTGGATTCCCATTCTTTGATCGACTGAATTTGTTTTCTGGTAATACTCTCAATACTTTCATCAATTTTTTTATTTTCCTGATCATGATTCCATTCTTCTTCGTCTTTAACAAAAAATTCCATTTTTTGGGAATCATAACAATGAATTGGTCGGTCAGATGGATTTAATCCTTCCATATTTTTTAACAAAATTTTTGTTATCCCTTTTGCGTACCCATAATCCTTTGTGTATTGTAAATCGTCCAATGACAGCTGTATTTTATTAACAAAATCGGAAATATTCATTGCATCCTTACACTCTTCATTTAAATATAAATTAATGGTCATTGCATTATTTATATTTGTTGTATTTCCTACTTTTCCTAAAACCTTTTCAACTGTCTGACTCTGTGTTTCAATTGTTCGTTGGAGTAATTCATGCAAACTACGAATCTGTTCGCTTTGCTCATTCACTATTATATTTTTATTATTACCTTCAAGATTTAATAATTTTTGAAAATTAGATTGAATACATACCTTCATATGCCTATATAACCCCGATTGAAATTTATAAGTATTTCCACAATTTTCACAATTAAAAAAAATTTTTTTTTTTTTTTTTTTTTTTTATTATTTTCATTTTCAATTTCTTGTTCTCTAGATAAATGTTTTTTGGTTTGTAAATGTTTCCTCCAGTCGTATTTGTTTTTTGTACTATAATTACATGTAAAACATGTCATATGGTCTTGCGATTTTTGCGATTTTTTTGGGGTTTCGGTCATATATTATATTAAGATTTTTATTTATTTAAACCTTTTATGGGATTGCGATTTTTTGTGATTTTTAAATGGTATATTTTTGGATAAGTAGAGGACCTTTTTCATTACTAGCATTTTTGTTCTCATTATATATCATTTAAAAAAATAAATTTTTTTTTTTTTTTGCGATTTTTCAATTATCATTTAGTATCATTGAATTTTGGGAATTCCAAAAAAAAGGAATTCAAAAAAAGGTGGTCAAAAGTGCCTTTTTTTAAGCAGACCATAAAAACCCTACATCTTTTTTTCTCTATTTTTTATTTATCAAACCATATGTAAGTATTTCATTTTTTTTTTTTTTTTTTTTTTTTTTTTTTTTAATTCTATAAAAAGGAAATTTGAGTAATTTTAACAATACTAACTAAAAAAACCCCTAATTTTTTAAGAAATGAATTG
>Ga0209534_10000735_pt1 | contig 36486 bp, 37 predicted proteins | sample COG_07_FD_184751 | JGI IMG/M metagenome (GOLD analysis project Ga0209534, IMG submission 184751) | Pelagic Microbial community sample from North Sea - COGITO 998_met_07 (SPAdes) (version 2) | ecosystem: Environmental > Aquatic > Marine > Neritic zone/Coastal water | place: Helgoland, sampling...
GTCGTTTGTGATGGCGACGGACCCTTACATAAATTACGAAAATGGTATGGGCAATTTCTTGTAAACAGAGACGATGTTCCAACCGGACTGGATTTAGCAAAAAGAGAATTTTAATTCTTCTCTTCCGAAGCTACTCTGGTGAAAATTTCCTTAGATGATTTAGATCATAAAATCCTTCAAATTTTAGAAAGCGATGGACGGGCTCCTGCTAAGTTCATTGCTGAGCAGTTGTCTGTTAACGAAGTAACTGTTAGCAAGAGACTGACAAAAATCATAGAGGGAGGCTTTTGTAAGATTATTGCAATTGCAGACTTTGAAAAGTGTGGCTTTGAACATCTCCTACCTATTGGAATAAGAGTCCATGGTGAAAAATTAGAGGAAGTCGCTGAGATTCTATCCCAATTAAACGAAGTTTTTAGTGTAAATGTTGTGAGCGGGATTCAGGACATAGAAATCCTTTGCGCTACTCAAACCTTACAAGAAACAAAGGTATTTTTAGATGAAACATTGCCTTCTATAATGGGAATAAAGAGTATCTCTCCAGCGATAGCATCTAATGTTTATAAGTTTGAAACTGATTGGACTCCCTTTGCAAATGAAGCTTGATCAAACAGATAAGAAAATTATTCAACTCTTGGGTGCTGATGCTCGAATGTCTAACAATCAAATGGCAAAAGTAATTGGTGTGACTGAGGGAACTGTTCGCAATAGAATTCAAAAGTTAATAGAAAATAAGATCATTAAAATTTCTGTTATCAATAACATTAATAGAATGGAAAATCCTTCTGTAGCATTTGTTGGCTTGGATGTTGAAACGCGTTCAAAAGACTCTGTAGCAAAAGCTTTATCTAAAATGAAAGAAGTTAGGTTTGTTTCAACCTTAATTGGGCGACATGATCTTATGGTTTTCATTCTTGCCGAAGACGTTACCAAGCTCTCCAAAGTTCTCTATGAAGATATTTCTTCATTGCCAGGGGTAAGGTTCTCGGAATCATCTATTGGTTTAAGATATTATAAATATGACTATCGATGGGCAAGGATATTAGATTGAATACATTATCAAAACTTACCATTCCAGAATTAATTAAATTGCAGGCACATGAGTATGGAGACAAATATGCCTTGGTAACAGAGCAACAAAACATTACTTATGCCGAGTTAGAGGACCAATCAACCGAGATAGCCAAAAATTTGATCAATATTGGTGTAGATAAAGGGGATAGAATTGCAATCTGGGCTCCCAACATGAATGAATGGGTTTTAGCAACAATTGCCACCCATAAAGCAGGAGCAGTAATTGTGCCAATCAATACTCGCATGAAGGGCAAAGAGGCTGCTTACATTCTCAATAACTCTGAGGCAAAAATTCTTTTTAGTGTTAATGATTTTCTTGGTGTAGATTATTTTGATCTTTTGTCAGAGGAAGCATTGCCGCATCTTCAAAAACAGATTGCATTAGATGAGACTGAATCTCCCAATGCCTCTAATTTAAAATCTTTAATGGTTTCTGGGTTGGCTATCGATCTTCCACTTGTTGAAGAGGGTGATATTGCAGACATCATCTTTACTTCTGGAACCACCGGAAAGCCTAAAGGTGTTATTTCTACTCATGGCCAAAATATTAGAGTATTTGATTACTGGTCTACCTACGTAGGACTTAATCAAGATGATAAGTACTTAATAGTAAACCCTTTTTTTCATACCTTTGGGTACAAGGCTGGTTGGCTAGCTTCTATTATGAAGGGTGCAACTGCTTATCCATGCGCAGTTTTTGATGCAGAAAAAATTATTGAAATGATTCACGAAAAAAAGATATCTATGCTACCGGGACCCCCAACGCTCTATCAATCTATTCTGGCAAGCGAGAATCTTTCAAAAGTTGATATTTCTTCTTTACGTCTCGGAGTCACTGGCGCAGCCTCTATCCCTGTTCAATTAATAAAAGATATGAAAGAGCAGCTTGGTTTTGAGACAGTGATTACCGCCTATGGACTTACAGAAAGCACAGGTGTTGTGACCATGTGTACGCCTAAGGATGATTATGAAACCATTGCCACTACTTCTGGCTGTGCGATTGATGGTGTTGAGGTGAAATGTGTTGATGCTGATGGAAATCCAGTCTCAGCTGGCGATCCTGGAGAAATTCTTGTTAGAGGCTATAACGTTACCAGTGGCTATTTCAATAACCCAGAGGCCACCAAAGAGGCTATAGATGAATCAGGATGGCTGCACACAGGTGACATTGGCATTCTGGATGAGCGTGGCTATATCAAGATTACTGATAGGAGCAAAGATATGTTTATTGTGGGTGGCTTCAATGCATATCCAGCTGAGATAGAAAATATCCTTTGTGATCATCCTGCAATCACTCAAGCAGCGGTCATCGGTATTGAAGACGATCGCATGGGAGAAGTTGCCAAAGCTTTTATCGTCTTAAAGCCTAATCAAAATTTGGATGTTGATACTCTTATGAAGTGGTGCAAAGACAATATGGCAAACTACAAAGTCCCCAGAGAAATAGAGTTTACGCAAGATTTGCCTACAAATGCTGCCGGGAAAGTGATGAAATATGTATTAAAGGATATGTCATGAGAATCGTCATATCTGAAGATAACAATAAGTTATACAGATCTGAGCTACTTGCCTTTGATCCCTCAATGGAAATTATTGCATTAAACCCTCTGAATCCAAGGGATCCAGCGTGGGAAACTGTTCCTGAATCAGATGCTTTATTTATGTGCTATCAATTTTTATTTGCAGCTAGGGATCACCCAGAAATTCACGATGCTTTGTTGATCTTATCTAAGCGAATGAAATTTATTCAAAGTGGATTTGCTGGAATGGATTCCCCAATACTTCAAGCTGTTTTAAAAATAGAAAATATTCAAATTGCTAATGCAAGCAGTGTTTATGCAATTCCAATTGCTCATTACGTTTTTTCGCAAATATTAAGGTGGAACAAGAGAATAGATCAGCATATTGAGTTTCAACAATCTAAGAACTGGGCCCCAATAGCTGGGGATGGTGAGCTTACAGATAAAACCTTGGTGATTTTGGGCTATGGAGGCATTGGCAAACAAGTTGCTAAGTTAGGCAAAGCTTTTGGTATGAGGGTAACTGGGATCAAGCGTAATCCAGTAGATGATGAATATGCTGACGAGGTTCTGGGATTAGATCGGTTTGAGGAATTACTCCCTTTAACTGATTACTTGGTGCTCGCTTTACCCGATAGCGCTCAAACTAGAGACGTCATCAATGCAGACGTTCTAAAAAAACTTAATAACTCAGCCATGTTAATTAATGTAGGTAGAGGTACTGCAATTAATGAGCCAGACCTTGCAGACGCATTGAATAGTGAAGAAATTTCTGCGGCTGCATTGGATACAACAAAAAATGAGCCCCTTGAGAATACCTCTTCGCTTTGGACGGCTAAGAATTGCTTTATATCAGCTCATGATTCAGCTCACTCACTAAAATCCCTAATAAGAGCATTCGAATTATTTTTTCAAAATATTAGGAATATTCAAAATGGCCAACCAATAAAAAACCTTTACTCAGAGTGAAGGGAATATTTTGGATGAGATATGATATTTCTAGTAAGCCATTAGTAACTATTGAGTGGGAGTAGCATAATACTCTTAAAGTATTGATTTATAAGTATTTAATAGTTACAAACTAGTTACAAAGCTCTTGTACTAATGGCATTCTTACATTAGTGTTACAAAGATAGTTACAAACTAAACGGACAATAGCAGACAATAATGGGATTTTATTTATCAGAACATAAAATGTACGAAGACGAATGTATTGTTTCAAAAACAAAACAGTCTGGTGAAATTTGGCAATGTAGGATTTGGATATCAGAAGATAAAGCTTACATTCGTAAAAGCTTAAAAACTCGCAATCTTGAAACAGCAAAAGAAAGAGCTAAAAAGTTATATCTTGAAACGCAAGGTAATCTAGCTATCGGTAAATCGCCATTTTCATTAACAACCAGAAAAGGAGTAGATGCATACATACAATACAGAGCAGATGATGTTGGAACTCGAATTGTAAAAGGCAGATTAGTTACTATTAAAACTCATTTAAGTCATTGGTTAAAATTTATTGGTAGAGACACAAAGTTGAGCGAATTGGAGCGAAGGAGTTGTTTGGGATATTTCAATTGGCGAAAAAAGACTACTGGGAATAAAGTTAAAGATGTAACGCTCAAAAATGAACAAAGCACAATTAATGCTATGTGGAGATATTTATATAAGGAACGACATACAGATTTTGAAAATTTTGAATTTGAAAAGCTTTCCCCAGTTACAAATGTAGATGATATTCGTAGAGCGACATTAACTGATGATGAATATAGAGATTTAACAAATTATTTAAGAACTTATTGTTCTAAAAAATTGAATAAAGATTCTGAGACTTATTTTAAGAAGCAGCAGTTTCGTTTATATGTTTTGATATTAGCTAATAGTGGTATGCGAGTTGGAGAACTGAATCAGCTTACATGGAAAAATGTAAAAACAAGATTTGAAGAATCTAATGGTAAAAAATTAAGAATAGCTGAAATTAATGTCTTACATCAAACATCAAAAGTAAGGAAAGATAGAATCTTTATCAGTAGAAGAGGGGATTTATTTGATGAACTTAAGGAGTTAAACGAGGAATTTTCATTAGATAAAGATTTAATTTTTAATACAAATGGAAAGTCACTTTCAATGGATTTATTGAGGTGGCATTGGCATACAGTTATGTCTGATATTAGTATTGAGAATTACAGGGAGCGAAAAGTAACATTTTATAGTCTAAGACATTTTTTCATCACGCAAAGGATAAAAAATGGTGCTAGTTTTGCCATATTAAGCAAAGTCTGTGGAACTAGTATTAAACAAATTGAAGATACTTACTGGCATACTGATATTAAGACATTAACTGATGCTGTATTAGCGTCTGAAATACTCTAAAACTGTCACCTTCTATACTTGAATCATACGATTGAGAACTAGTCTCATTTAGCTTAAGTAACATTTCAAAAATAATTCAATTATTTTCATTTTTTTTCTAAAAAGTGTAGACAGCTTGTATAAATAAATTATGTGGAAACTAATTTATACAGAGCAAAAACTAAGGAATGGTTAAATGAATTATATCAATTCAAAGATGCCATTTTCATATCTGTTCATTATTCAGAATATTTAAAAATTGGTACAGCTACTAAATTTGATGAACGTCTGGATATCAATAAGCGCTTCTTAAGGAATCTTGAAAAAAAACAAAAGATAAAAGGCGGAAGGAATAGATTAAAACGTTTGGTTGTTATGGAAGGTAAGGAGTCAGGGAGCAAGCATTGCCATATTATTATTGAGATACCAGAAAATAAAGATTACAGAGAATTTTCACTCGATTGTTTTTTCGCTAGTAATTTAACTAAAGGGTTTAATTGTGATTTTGGCGAGAAACATATTCAGGTTTATGAGCAATCTGGTTTGATAGATTATTTAACTAAAGAAAGTAATTACAACATCGACAATATAGATACTAAAAATTCACGCTATTAGTACTTATTACTCAGCACGTGATGTGGGAACTGAGATAATTAAATTGAGATGTTTTGGAACTGTTTAAAAGCGGTAATGGTGAAACTATGTTTAAAACAAATGCACCAATTGGCGAGAACTAGAGAATAAGAACAGGTTCTTGAAAAAACTTGTTTTTGAAAGCACCAGAGAGAATCGATGGTGCTAACTTAGCGTTATAAATACTTATATGAAATTAAATAAACAAATACATATTAGAGCATCTGCAGAATTCAAAGAGGAATTACATAATGATGCTAAAAGTAAAAATACCACTATTAGCAGTTTGCTCGTAGATAGCTACAACAAGGTAAAAAATGAGAATAAAAAGCTACAAGGAATTTTGTCTAACCAATAAGGAATTGGATAAAGCTATATCAGACGAGGAACAGGAGCATATAGTTTATAAAAAGCATTTCAAATTACAGCAATTGAGACGCAGCAATTATTTAATTAAATCTGGAATTGAAAAAGCACAAGATAATCTAGGGATCTGTAAATGAATTTAACTAAACAACAAATTACTACAAAAATGAATTCAGCTAAAACTGTCGATGCTGTGAAATTAGATGCTGATGAAAATACAGCTTTATTAATTCGTAAGTTAGATGAAAAAGTGAGAATGGCAAAAATAAAGCTACAGAAGAACGAAGATGTAATAGTAGTTTTTATTAGTTGAGCTATAAAACTATTTTTAGAACTCGAACATAAATTACTAAACTAGTATTTGAGCTTTTATCGTTAAAAAATTTGTCCAGATAAGTTAGAGCAAAATAAGTTCTCACAAGTGTCATAGCTCTCATCTAATAAACTTCACGTCACAATACACACAATTACACTCGATAATCGATTATCTTCTTAAAGGGTAAATGTGGAATCTCACTAAACTAAGACAAATATACAAAAGTCTTAGTTATCTCTTCAACACCAGTGTCTATATAGCTTTTCAAATCTTTTGAATCTTTGGTAGCTCTTAAAACTAAGAGGAACTAGCATTTTAATTATGAAAAGTAGAGTTATTAAAAAAACCGCTAGGCAAAAAGAGTTAGAAAAAATGCTTCTAGTTAAAAATGTCAGAGTTGGTAAAACATGGAGAAAAAAATATGTCGGCAAAAATAATAAGTGAGAAAGAGCAAAAAAAAATATTCAAAGCAATTGAGCTAGGAAATCATTCAGACAGGAATAGATTAATTTTTAGCTTTGGTTTGTTTGCTGGTTTACGTTCATGTGAATTATCAGCTCTTAAGGTTAACGATGTCATAGATGACGCTAACAAAGTTAAAGACGTTATCAATTTAAAAGCTGAGCAAGTTAAAGGAAATAAGACTAATAGAATCTTTGTCAGCGATAAACTGAAGAAAGAGATTCTTATGTACATAGCAAAAGTACCGATGAAACTGGAAAATCGACAAGATTATCTGTTTAAAACGCAAAAAAGAACGCAATTTAAAGCGCAATCGATGCAGTTATTGATAAAGGGTATATGTAATGAGAGTAACGTATTTGGGGTTACTTCTCACAGCTTAAGACGTACTTTTATAACCGGTTTAAGCAATAAAATGATTAATGCCAGAGTAATTCAGAAACTCGCTCGTCATTCGTCATTAGCTGTTACTCAGCTTTATATTGAAACTAATGACTCTCAATTACTGAAAGCAGTTAATCTATAAGCTAACATATGTTACAGAGTAGAATATGGAATGTTAAAAAATACTGATTTCGAAGGGAATATTTAAATGGCAAAAGACTATGAATCATGGACAAAAGAGGAGCTTGTAGAAGAAATTGAAGAGCTTAGGCGAAAAAAAAGATTTGGGCTTGTTTGGGAAGATAAAGAAGAGGAAGATGTCACAAGACTGAAATTTGATTTACCGATCTTGATAGAAGATCTTTCGAAACAAATTAATTCAAAAAACAGTCTTCGAAATAATATGATTTTAGAGGGTGATAATTATCAGGCATTATCAGCTTTAAACTACACACACCAGAACTCCATAGATTTTATATATGCAGATCCTCCCTACAATACAGGATCTAAAGATTGGCGTTACAACAATAATTATATTGATAGCGAAGATCCCTACAGGCATACAAAATGGATTTCTTTTATGAGTCGCAGATTGCGATTAGCTAAGGAGCTTCTAAAAGAAGATGGAGTAATATGCGTAACAATTGATGATTATGAGCTTCCTAGGTTATGGCTTTTAATGGAACAGATATTTGGTGAAGCGAATCACCTTGGTACAGTTGTAATAAGAAATAATCCAAAAGGAAGAATGACAAAAAGAAAATTCTCTTTAACTCATGAATATGCCTTATTTTTTGGAAAAACTTCAGATTCAAAAATTAAACGCATTCCTCAAAACCCAGAAGATAAAAGTCATAATTATGAAAAAGACGAAAATGGAGAATGGTTTTTACCAACAAATCTTAGAAAACAGGGAGTAGATAGCTCAGCTAAAACAAAAGATGGCAAATTGCATCAAAGATATTTTCCAATTTATTATCATCCTAAAAAGAATCTTATTTCTTTGGAGCGAGGCAAAGATTTTGTGGAGCTTCTTCCTGTTGATACCAAAGGTTTAAAAAGAAGATGGAAAACAAGCAAGGAAGATCTAGCTGAAAAATTCAATTCAGGAGAAATTTTTGTTAAAGAAAATAAAAAAACAGGATGGCAAGTTTATTATAAATTTAGAGGTGGACTTGAAGGAAGGTTACCATTAAGTATTTGGACAAATAGTGAATTTTCAGCAAGCGATTACGGAACTAAAATAGTAGATACAATACTGGGTGAAAGAGAGCAGTTTCAATATCCTAAAGCCCCTGAAGCAGTAAAAGAATGCATAAATTCTGTTATTAACAAAAAAGACGGCATAGTCTTAGATTTTTTTGCTGGATCAGGAACCACTGCTCAGGCTGTTCTGGAATTAAATGAAGAAGATGGTGGAAACAGAAGATTCATATTATGCACCAATAATGATAATAATATTGCTGAAGATATTTGCTATAAAAGAGTTAAAAATGTTATTCGTGGTTATAACGACTTTCAAGGAAAAAAGCGGAAAAAGCATGAGACGAATCTTAAATATTACAAAATTAATTTTCTAAAGAGGGGCAATACAGATAGTGACAAGCTATTGCTGGCTAAAAACTCTATTGATTTAATACAGATAAAGGAGGATGCGCATCAAAAAGATATATCAAATGATGCTTTCACAATTCTTAAAGGAAATAAAAATGATGTAATCATAATCTTTGAAATACTGTCTATTGATAAAATTAAAGAGATTATAAAGAAGTCTAAAAAAGAATTTTCAGTATATGTATTTTCTCTTTGTGAAGAAGATTTTACTGATTATTTCTGTGAATTAAAAAATGTCAAAAAAATTACCTCTTTTCCTGAACCTATTATTAGAAGTTTTGAGTCAGTATTATGAAGTTGATCCAGTTTAAGAACTACCAAGAAGAAGCTATATCTGAGCTTCAGGCAAAAACCATAAAACAATTAGGAAGATCAGGAAATAGAACCATGGTTTTTAAATCACCTACTGGCTCAGGAAAAACTTTAATGATGGCAGAATATTTAAAAAGGTTAGATGATTCTGAACTACAAAAGTTTTCTTTTGTATGGGCTGCACCCAGACAACTTCATAAACAAAGCAAAAACAGTCTGACTAAATATTTCCAAGATTGCCAATCTCTCAAATGTTCATTATTTTCTGATTTACTAGACAACAGAATTAGATCAAATGAAATATTATTTTTAAATTGGGAGAGCATCAATAAAGAAAACAATCTTGTGATCAGGGAAAATGAAAGAGATTTTTATCTAGATAAAGTTTTATCAAATACAAAAGAAGAGGGTAGAGATCTGGTTCTGATCATTGATGAAAGTCATTTCTCTGTTGACACTGATATTTCGACAAATCTAATAAAGGATATCTCTCCTAAATTAACCATTGAGGTATCAGCAACCCCATCTTTGAAAGATGAAGACGCCAGTATAATAGTGGATATAGACGATGTTAAAGAAGAGGGAATGATAAAAAAATCTATAGTTTTTCAGGATGGCTATGAAAATAAAATTAAGAACGATCAACTTATAACTATTAGAGAAAAAGGAACTGACATATTAGTCCTAGAAGATGCTTTAAAAAAAAGAGCAAAACTCCAAAATATATATCAAAAAATTGGTAAGAATATAAACCCTCTTATTCTCATCCAGTTACCAGATAGAAGAACCCAAGAAGAAGATGCATTAATGAATAAAATTATTGAGCACCTAGATAAGGATCATTCAATAACTACTGAAAATAATAAATTAGCAATATACCTTTCAGAACAAAAAGAAAATCTTAAAAATATTGCAAAGAATGATCATGAAGCTCAAATTTTGATTTTCAAACAAGCTATTGCATTAGGATGGGACTGCCCTAGAGCCAATATACTTGTATTATTTAGAAATTGGAAAAGTATTGATTTCTCAATACAAACAATTGGAAGAATTATGAGAATGCCAGAGCCTGATGAGGGGCATTACAAAGAGGATGCGCTTAACCATGGTTATTTTTATACCAATCTTGAAGATATAAAATTAAATGACAATCAAGCAAAACATTATCTTTCAATTAAAAAATCTACAAAGACACATGATACTAATTTAGCAGTTGAGTCTTGTCATAAATTGAGACAAAGAGGAAAAACAAGACTCGATCCAAGTTTTGTTCAGATTTTTTTAGAGTCTGCTGAGCAGTATAACCTGAAAGAGAAACTCAATTTGTCAGACAATAAGATTAGCCAAGTTATTTTTTCTCAACAAGAGTATAGCTCTCTAAATGAGCTACAAGAGGCTGAAAAAGGGAAGAAGATTAAATATAATCTTGAAAATACTGAAGAAATTCAAAAATTATTTGATTTATTTTCTATCAAGGCACTCTCGCCTGAGTATTCTCCAGAAAAAAGATCTCTAAAAAGATTAAATTACTCAATTTATAAATTCTTTGAAAATGAACTGGAAATAGATTTTTCAAAAGAATTTTCTAGAATTATTGAAATAGCTCTAGATGAAAGAAATTCTAAACACATATTTAAAGTAGTTGATAATGCGAAACTTAAATATAAAAATTCACAAGAAAAGAAAGCAAATAAATTAATATTTAATAAAAATTGGGATATACCAAATGAGATATTGCATTTAACAGATGTGAATGAAATGGATTGCAGTAAATCTATAATGAATCCCTTTTTTCATGCCTCACTTTCAAAACCTGAAATAGCATTCATCAAATATCTTGATAATTCAGAAGAAGTTCTTTGGTGGTTTAGAAATGGGGATAGAGATGATACTTATTTTGCTGTTCCTTATATTTTAAACAATGAAGATCACCCTTTTTATGTCGATTTTATTGTAAAGTTCAAAGATAAAAAGACTGGTTTCTATGATACGAAAAGTGGGATCACAGTCACTGATGCATTTGCTTCGGGTAAAGCTGAAGGGTTAGAGAAATTTTTAAAAAATAATAAAGATTTTGTTGGAGGAATCATTACTAATACTGAAAAGGATAATACCGGTTTATGGAAATGTTTCACAAAAAAAATTAAAGACTACAAGGAAGGTAATCTTGATAATTGGGAAGCAATAGATTTTTAAATATATTAAAAGTTACAAAGTTTGTAACTTGTATTTGCTTGTTATCAATAAAAACAAGCATCTATACACAATAGAGCCGTTAAAAGGTGGGGTTAAAGTTACAAAAAAGTTACAAAATAGGATATAGAGTGTTGCAAACTATTGATTTTAAAGGGTATTTAAACAACACCATTATTGAGTGGGAATAAAGTAGATACTAGCAACTATTGAGTTCAGATAAAAGAACAACGACTAATTTCAATGCCAGTCTATAATTATTATTATATGCGTATATAATATACAAAAAGTGATTTCTCTTGCTTGCATACTTAAACTGCTAAGCAAGATACCCAATCGTAGGTTTTTGAAAATGAAAATTTCATATGAATTTTATCCGCCTAAGGATATGAATTTTAAAAAAGTTGTTGAGGAGTATGCTCGTCTGAGTATTTTTGGGCCAAGATTTATATCTATTACCTATGGAGCCCTGGGGAGCTCTCAAAAAAATAGTATAGGCTTAATTAAAGCTTTTAAAGAAAGCCACAATATAGATATAGTAGCTCACCTCACACTGGTTGGAAAAACAAAGAATCAATTAGATCTAATTATCGATGAATTTAAAGAGTTAGGCATTACTAAGATTGTTGCCCTCAGAGGAGATGTTGCCGAAGGTAATTTTTTAGCTCACAAAGAAGGGTTTGCGAGCACCTCAGAATTTGTAGAATCTTTAATAAACAGCGGTATGGAAGTCATAGTTTCTGCTTATCCTGAACCGCATCCTGAATCGTCAGGCTTTAATTTTGATCTAAATCTATTGAAGAACAAAACTCTTGCTGGAGCAAAACAATCTATTTCGCAGTTTTGCTTCTCTCCACATGACTACCTAAGACTCATCACAGCGATGAAACATCACAATATTGATAGCGAGCTTATAGCCGGCATTATGCCTATTTATAACATTACTAGCCTATGCAATATGGCCAAAAGATGTGGCACTAACATTCCTTCTGAAATTATTAGTCAGTTTTCAGATGACGTCCAAAAAAATGAAGAGGCATCTATCAAAATATGCATTAAGCAGATTGAAGATCTTCAATCGATGGGCATTAATAGTTTTCATTTTTATGCCTTAAATCAATCTGAGTTATTACAAAAAATACTTTCTCGAATAAATCTCTCATGAAAGAAAGCAACAGGCCATTGGTTAGAAATAGAATTACACATCTATTAAAAAATCAAATTCTTCTTTTGGATGGGGCAATGGGAACCATGATTCAAGGTCACGATTTGCAAGAAAAAGATTATAGGGGCAAGCGATTTGCTGACTGGCCGAGTGATCTTAAAGGCAATAATGATCTCTTAACCCTTACACAGCCAGATATTATTTTAAATATTCATAAACAATTTATTGAAGCTGGCGCAAATATTATTGGGACGAACACTTTTAATTCTAATGCCCCGTCTATGTCGGATTATGGCATGGAGGATTTAGTATATGAATTAAACTTTGCCGCAGCTCAGATTGTCAAAGAAGCTATTGATTTTCAGAAAAAAACTGATGAACAAGACATTTTTATAGCGGGTGTCTTGGGGCCAAGCAGCAGGACTTGCTCTCTTAGCCCAGATGTTGAAGATCCCGCATATAGAAATATTTCTTTTGACCAACTCGTTGACACCTATACTATAGCTGTAATGGCACTTCTAGATGGCGGTGCTGATTTAATTCTGGTTGAAACTATATTTGATACTCTTAATGCAAAAGCAGCATTATTTGCAATTGACTGTGTAGCTGAAAACCGCAATATTGATATCCCAATTATGATTTCTGGGACTATTACCGATGCATCTGGCCGAACCTTATCTGGGCAAACAACAAAAGCATTTTGGAATTCTGTCCGGCATGCCAAACCAATCTCCGTAGGATTAAATTGTGCATTAGGGGCTGCTGAACTTCGCCCATTTTTACAAAGAATTTCACAAATTGCTGATTGCTATGTAAGTGTTCACCCTAATGCTGGCATGCCAAATCAATTTGGCGAGTATGATCAATCTGCTTCTGAAATGGCAGAAATTATTAAACAGTTTGGTGAAGAAGGGCTCTTTAATATTGTTGGTGGTTGCTGCGGAACTACGCCACTGCATATTAAGCTAATAAAAGAAATAGTAACAAATTTAACTCCTAGGGTGATTCCTCCATCACCTAGATCAATGCTTCTTAGCGGTCTAGAGCCTCTAGAAATCAACTCTGATACTTTGTTTATTAATATTGGAGAGCGCACCAATGTGACAGGCTCTGCTGTTTTTAGACGATTGATTGAAGCTGGGGATTATGATGCCGCGCTTCAGGTAGCTCGACAACAGGTAGAAAATGGAGCTGAGATTATCGACATAAATATGGACGAGGGAATGTTGGACTCAGAATCAGCCATGGTTCGGTTCTTAAATCTAATAGCCGGTGAGCCTGATATTTCAAAAGTTCCTCTCATGATAGATTCAAGTAAATGGTCAATTATTGAAGCTGGTCTTAAGTGCGTGCAAGGCAAATCTATCGTTAATTCCATCTCAATGAAAGAAGGGGAGGAAGCATTTATTCAGCAAGCAAAATTAGTCAAACGCTATGGTGCGGCTGTTGTCGTAATGGCTTTCGATGAGGAGGGGCAAGCAGATACCCTGAAAAGAAAAGTAGACATTTGTAAGCGAGCTTACGACCTATTAACCGAAACAGTCGGCTTAGATCCCCATGATATTATTTTTGATCCAAATATTTTTGCCGTTGCCACAGGGATTGAAGAACACAATATATACGGACTCTCTTTTATTCAGTCTTGCGCTGAGATAAAAAAACTCTGCCCTGGAGTATCCCTATCTGGAGGCTTATCTAACGTGTCATTTAGCTTTCGCGGCAACAACGTTCTTCGCGAAGCCATGCATTCAGTTTTCCTTTTTCACGCCATTAAAAATGGTCTGACCATGGCCATTGTTAATGCTGGGCAATTGGCCATATATGATGAATTGCCTGATGAACTGCGAGAGGTTGTGGAGGACGTGATTCTTAATCGTAACCCAGAGGCTACAGAAGCATTATTGAACCTTGCCCCAAAATATGCAGACACCAACAGCGCCTCAGTCAGAAGCATTGATCAGGATTGGCGAGGCCTTCCCATTAATGAAAGACTAAAACACTCATTGGTCACAGGCGTTGATACTTTTGTTGTAGAAGATGTTGAAGAATCTAGGCAGTTAGCAGAGAAACCCTTAGATGTGATTGAAGGCCCTTTAATGGATGGCATGAATCACGTGGGAGATTTATTTGGAGCCGGCAAAATGTTTTTGCCCCAGGTTATTAAATCTGCGCGAGTCATGAAAAAAGCAGTAGCCTATCTTGTGCCTTTCATTGAAAAGGAAAAAGGTGGCGGAAAAATGCAGTCAGATGGCAAAATTGTCCTCGCAACTGTTAAAGGAGATGTTCATGACATCGGTAAAAATATTGTTGGCGTTGTTTTGCAGTGCAATAACTTTGAGGTGATTGATCTGGGGGTCATGGTGCCGAAGGAGAAAATATTAGAAGTTGCAGATAAAGAAAACTGTGATTTTATAGGCTTGTCAGGTTTAATTACCCCGTCACTCGATGAAATGGTTAGTGTTGCAAAAGAAATGGAGCGCAGAGGCGATACTCGACCTTTGCTCATAGGTGGAGCCACAACCAGCCCGGCTCACACATCCGTTAAAATTGATCCTGCTTACTCAGGAACAGTGGTGTATGTAAAAGATGCCTCTAGATCTGTTCGTGTTGCAAAGCGACTCATGACTGAGCGCGATGCGTATGCTGAAGAGTTGGCATTAGCGCATACTAACAAGCGTGAAGCTTATGCTTCAAGGGCAACCACACCCTTAAGGCCTTTTCCTGAGGCCATAACTCGCAAAGCAACTCTAGATATGAGGCTGAAAGAAGCTGCTCCATTAAAGCCAGGTATTACTGTGCTTTCTCCAAGCCTTGAAGAGCTTCATGAGTTTATTGATTGGATGCCGTATTTTAATGCCTGGGAGTTTAGCGGTCGCTTCCCTGATTTATTGTCGGATCCGGTTAAGGGCCCAGAAGTTCGAAAACTTTGGGACGATACCCAGTTGATACTCAAACAATTAATGAATGAGAAATGGCTTAAGCCAAAAGGAGTGATTGGGCTATTCCCTGCGCGCTCACTTGGCGATGCTATTGCCATAGAAGCTGATGATTCCTCAGAGGAATTATTATTACATTGCCTTCGTCAGCAGAAATCCAGAGAAGACCTAGCATCCAACTCCCTGGCAGATTTTATTGATGAGAAAGATGATTATATTGGTGCTTTTGCTGTAACTGCAGGACATGGCATTGATGAGCATATTGAGCGTTTTGAGGCAGGGCTAGATGATTACAATGCAATTATTTTAAAGGCATTGGCTGATCGCTTTGCTGAAGCATTTGCTGAGTGGGCTCACAAAAAAGTTCGATGTGAGCTTTGGGGCTATGCAAAAAAAGAGGAGCTCGACAATGAAGCTTTGATCAGCGAAAAATATCAAGGCATTCGACCAGCTCCAGGCTATCCATCTTGCCCTGACCATCGGGGTAAATTAGCCATTTGGCAGCTCCTTGATGTTGATAAGAACATAGATCTTAGTCTCACAGAGTCCTTAGCTATGTGGCCAACAGCAAGTGTTAGTGGCTTCTATTTCTCTCACCCAGAATCCCATTACTTCCAATTAGGAAGAGTGGATAAGGATCAGGTTGAAGCTTACTCCAAGGAAAGAGACGAGAGCGTAGATGAGAACGAGATTTGGCTTGCTCCTGTTTTAGGATACTAGCCAATTATTTGAACTTGATAAATAATTTAATTATTACAGCCTCTGAGCCCCATTATCATGAATAAGTTTTTGACCTTAATGATGTGTATTGCCTCTATTATTTCTGGCTTTTCTGCCGCTCATCAAGTAGATGCAGATATGGAAAATATTCTTGTTAGCGCATCCTTGCTCCCTATTACCTCCAAGCGCTCAGCTAATGCGATTACTATTATTGGCAGCGATCAAATAAAAAATAGAGCGGTCGTAAGTGTCAGTGATTTACTGCGCGATGTTGCAGGCCTGGCAGTTAGTCGAAGCGGCGTTCAAGGCTCTCAAACACAAATTAGAGTGCGGGGAGGAGAAGCCAATCATTTGCTTGTATTGATTGACGGAGTAGAGGTCAATAATCTATCGCAAAACGATGAATTCAACTGGGGCAATTTAGTTGCATCCGACATTGAGCGCATAGAAGTTATTCGTGGACCCCAAAGCTCTATGCTAGGGAGCGATGCAATGGCCGGCGTTGTAAATATTATTACCCGAAGCGCTGATCAACCCTTAAGTACTAATATCTTTTCTGAGATAGGGAGCTTTAACACTCAAAATAATGGAATAAGTATTGGTCTTAAAGATGGAGCTTTTGATTTGCGCCTTGGGATAAGCGACCTTCAAACAGACGGCGATAATATTTCTCGCTCAGGCTCTGAAAAAGATGGCTATGAGAACACCAATCTAAACTTAAAATCTGGATGGAGGGTTAGCAATCAACTGAACCTAACTCTTGCAGCCCGCCAATCAGATGGGATAAATGAGTTTGACGCAGACATTAATTTTGATAGTTTGATCGACGATCAAGATGATTTATCGAAATTCCTCAGCAGCACTAAACGACTCAAAGCAGACTACTCATCTCTTGATGGTCACTGGCAGCATCAGCTATCAATAGCAAGGTCAACAAATGAGAACGCTGAATTTAATGGCAACATACCAGGCACAGCAACTTACTCAAACAAAGATCAACAAAGGTTGGTGAGCTCCTTGCTTTGGGGCGAGCTCAATCATCGTCTGTCTTTTTTGGTCGAGCGTGAGGAGGAGAAGTTCCAACAACGAGGAGTGATTAACGATTATGGAATTTTTGGTATCTATGATCCCAATCAAAAAAGAAGCCGCGACACTGATAGCATGGCTTTAGAGTACCGAGCTGATATCTCGGACAAACTCACAGTGGCCGCCAGCACTCGTTATGATGATAATTCTGAATTTAATACTGGCAACACTTCAAGGATTGAGGCTATCTATCAAATCAACGACAGTTTACGCATGAGAAGCGCCTATGGAACAGCAATTAAAAACCCAACTTTTACCGAGCGCTTTGGTTTTTATACTAACTTTATTGGTAACCCATCACTAGAACCCGAACAGTCCTCTAACTGGGAACTTGGCATTGATCAGCAGTTTTTGGGAGGCCACTCTAGCATCTCCTTCACATTATTCAACTCTGAATTAGAGAATGAAATTGATGGTAATTTTGTGGATCCAGTTACGTTTCGCTATACCTCGGTGAATAGGGCGGGATTAAGCAAGCGACAAGGTATGGAGCTCACCACACTAAATCAATTCAACGATGCTGTATCCTTAAACTTTTCATATACCTATACCGATGCAGTTGAGTCTGATGGAAACTACCGCTACGTGGATGAGGTTCGGCGCCCCCGTCACACTGGAAGCTTAAATTTATCTTGGCAGGTCAAGGACACTCTGCATATCAATACTAATGCTCAGCACAATGGTTCTCAAATAGATGTGGTCTATCCTGAAAACGTAAAATTAGCAGACTACACGCTCATCAACCTAAGCGCTAATTACAAAGCCACTCAAAACCTAGACATATATATACGATTTGATAATTTGTTTGATGAGAGCTATGAGGAAGTCTTCAGCTATCAAACCCTTGGATTTAGTGCGAATATTGGGATTCGCTATAAACTCTAGATCCTTTGATCTTATGACCTACTGATATAGTTGCAAATCAAATATAGTGAGCATTTATGAGCGTTGAACAAGATAAACAACAAAAAATCCATCAAAAAAAAATGATGGCTCTGAAAAAGAACATCGACGCTTCTGTTGCTGCCGCAGACATTGATCGTGGCGTTGGCATACTGCTGACAGGAAATGGAAAAGGTAAATCAACATCTGCTTTTGGTATGGTGATTCGAGCTCTTGGGTATGGTTATAAGGTAGGAGTTATTCAGTTTCTAAAAGGAGAACAGTTATCAGGTGAGGAGATTTATATTCGTGAAAAATGTCCTTCCGTAGACTTCCATCAAATGAGTACTGGTTTTACATGGGATAGTCAGGATCGAAAAGGGGATATAGCTGCTGCCAAAAAAAGCTGGTTGATTGCTGAAGCAATGTTAAAAGATCCTAGCTATCATTTGATTGTATTAGATGAGCTGACCTACATGCTAAGTTTTAAATATCTACACGAGAGCTCTGTAATAAAAGCCTTGCAAGACCGCCCAAAAAATCAGTCTGTGGTTGTAACTGGAAGAGCTGGAGGCTCTAAGTTAAAAAAGTGGGCAGATACAGTTTCTGAAATTAAAGAAATAAAACACGCATACAACCAAGGTATTATGGCAAGAAAGGGAGTAGACCTATAATCATATTGGTTACGCCAAACCTACATTATAATAATCCTATGAAAGATCATCACATAAGAATTAAACAAGGAAAGACTATGATTAAGAATTCAATATTTCTAATATCTTTATTAGTAGCAAGTAGATTTATAGGTCTTCCAGGAAACTTTACCCCTCTATTAGCGCTAGCAGTTTTTATGCCAAGGCTAACAAATAATAAATATATACAGTGCCTTTTTCCAATTAGTATTATTGCATTCACTAATTTATTTCTAGAGCCGGTCAGCCTAACTATCTTTATAGCAATGCTAATTATATTTGCTATAACTCCTTTAATTAGCCAGCTAAGTAAAAGTCTTTTACCGGGATATCTTAGTGCCATTTTAACTTGGCACATTTTTGTTAATGGAGCAGTATGGTTATCAAGTGGCGGGTCATTAATTCAAACATACATTGCAGCTATTCCATTTGATTTTAAGTTAGCTGTAAGCACAGGGTTATATATTGCTCTATTTCATTATGCAGATAGGATGCTCATCAATTTATCTGCTAAGGAACTGGTTAATGAGTAAGAATAGCTATGCTGCCTGAAACCTTTATCTTACGAGCTTTCATCAACATCAAACTGTTCTCCAGGTTTTGGTGCTATTAGAAATCGGAGCAAAGCAAACCCTTAGCGCTAACCTTGTTCTAAATTATCTTCGCTCTGGTGGAAGAGGGGTGTTAAGAAAAGTAAAAAAGTAATGGACCAAAATAAGAATCGCTATATCTTCCGTGCTGACTAAAAGCCTGCTAAGTCCCAGGCCACCCATAAAAGCAACAACACAATTTATCAACTTCCAACGCAGTGTCACATAATGAATGAATGCGAATAGAAAGTTACTAAATAATACGGCAGACATCATGCCAAATGTGCCACTTAGCAGAATAGGCAACATCATCCTGAAAGCAAATTCCTCAACTACAGAAATAAACAGCAGGTAAGTTAACCAAGCTACATGAATCCATTCAATTTTATGCCCTCTCTTTGAATAGAAGAAAATAAAAAACAACGATATAGCTGTCAGAATAAAAAAATAAAAAACTGGAGAAGATGTTAGTGGTTTTAAATAGATGCTATTTGCAAATGACTCAATTGATATGAAAATACAAATTCCTGCAATAATGGCCATAGTTGATAAATGGCGAGCTAACACTTGATTAAATGTTTTGATAAGGCGGTTTTGATCTTTAGCTGGACGTTGTAGTCCTCTTTTCGGGACTGAATTTTGCATCATCACTTTAGCTATATTTCTTGATTAATGTTGGCAGTGTAAACATTAATTATTACGTTGCAAGATATCACCAATATTAAGTAGGAATAAAATTTCTAATATGGAAAAATAGCTAAATGATATCTCACCTAGTTTTGCATTTCTTGGCTCCTTTATTGATTGCATTTTTATTTTTTAGAGAGAATTGGAAGCTGTCTTATTTAGTTATGATGGCAACTATGCTGGTTGATTTAGATCATTTATTAGCCAGTCCCATTTATGATGCAAGCCGTTGCAGCATAGGCTTCCATCCCTTGCATCAGTATTGGTTCATAGCTTTATACCTAACGATGAGTTTTTATCCTAAAACTAGATTAATTGGAGTTGGTTTGATCATCCATATGGCTTTAGATGCACTGGATTGTTTTTAACCATTTCCAATGCCTCCAAAAGAATGGTGCCCTCTGCAGGAATCGAACCTGCAACTAATCCTTAGGAGGGATCTGTTATATCCATTTAACTAAGAAGGCTTAGAGTTAATCTATGCGTCTGTTATGTCAAATATGTCTATATTTGGGCCATCAGCACACATATCACCAATAGCAGCAACAGTTCCATCCTCTACCCTAAAAGCTGCATATTTCTCATAGTGTTCTTTTGAGTCCCAAACTTCTGTTAAGACAAACCTATGAGGATCTTCAACATGCAATGTTAGGTTGATGTTTTGACACCCATCAAATGCGCGCGTAACGTGAAAAGCCTCTGAACAAATTTCTGTAAATTGCTCTACTAAACCATCTTTTAATGTGCCACTAAGTAAAACGCTGACTGACATAATGAACTCCTGGAATATTAACACTTAATAACTTTCTCCATATTAAATTAAAGGCCATTTAATGAAAAGTTCTACTATAAATATACCTTTGGAGTTAAAAATATTAGAATAGGTCGCAAGGACTATTACCATGAGTACAGAAATCACAATTACACTTCCTGATGGATCTCAGAAGCAGGCTCCTGTTGGTATCAGCGGTCTTGAAATTGCAAGTATGATTGGAGCTGGGCTAGCCAAAGCTGCCATTGCCTTCAGTGTGAATGGCGAGCAGAGAGATTTAAGTGATATTGTTAGTCAAGATTCAGATATTTCTATCTTTACCGTTGACTCAGATGAAGGTCTTGAAATCATGCGCCATACAGTCGCTGCTCAGGTTTTAGCTAGAGCGATAAAAAACTTATATCCCAGTGCAAAGTTAGCAATTGGACCCACAATTGACGATGGTTTTTACTACGACTTTTTATGCGATCAAACCGTTTCGATTGATGATTTACCTAAGATTGAAAAAGAAATGGAGAAAATAGCCGCATCAAAAGACCTGATCAAAAAAACTATCCACTCCAAAAATGATGCTATCAAAGGTTTTGCTGATTTGGATGAGTCTTATAAAGTGAAAATTATTGAAGACTCAGATCAAGAATCAGATTTTCAAATCTACAGCCAAGGCGATACTGGATTTATTGATCTTTGCAGAGGCCCTCATTTACCTAGCCTCGATAAGGTAGGTTCTTTCAAGCTAACAAAAATTTCCGGCGCATATTGGAAGGGCGATTCAAACAATGAAATGCTCACAAGAGTCTATGGCACAGCATGGAAAAACGATAAAGACCTTGATAAATACTTAACTCTTCTAGAAGAAGCTGAAAAAAGAGATCATCGTAAGCTGGCAAAACAAATGGATCTCTTTCATATGCAAGAAGAGGCACCAGGCATGGTGTTCTGGCATCCAAAGGGCTGGTCAATTTATATTGCTCTCCAAAACTACATCCGCAAAAAGCAGATTGCTAACGGTTATGATGAGATTAATACCCCCTTGGTAGTAGATAGAAAACTTTGGGAAGCCTCTGGTCACTGGGATAAGTATCGCGAGAACATGTTCATTACCGAGATTGATGAAGAGCATGCTAATGAAAAAAGAGTAAATGCTCTTAAGCCAATGAATTGCCCATGTCATGTTCAGGTTTATAACCATGGCTTAAAATCTTACCGTGATTTACCCATCCGTTTAGCGGAGTTTGGTGCTTGTCATAGATACGAAGCATCGGGAACTATGCACGGATTGATGCGAGTTAGAGGGTTCACTCAAGACGATGGGCATATTTTTTGTACAGAGGATCAGATTGAATCTGAGACTGCATCTTTTATTGCGCTGCTTTCAAATATTTATACTGATTTAGGTTTTGATACTTTTGATATTAAATTGTCTACGCGCCCTGAAGTAAGAGTAGGGTCTGATGCAGTATGGGACAAAGCAGAGAATGCTCTTGAAGCAGCTATTAAAAAACTAGATCTTCCTTATTCAGTCGAAGAGGGTGGCGGTGCATTTTATGGTCCCAAACTAGATTTTGTTTTGACTGATGCAATCGGTCGAGAATGGCAGTGTGGAACTTTTCAAGCTGATTTTAATCTTCCTGAGCGTTTGGATGCAGAGTACGTTGGCGAGGATGGAACAAAACATAGGCCTGTAATGATGCATCGAGCAATCTTAGGGTCTTTTGAAAGATTTTTAGGCGTTCTTATTGAGAACTACTCAGGCAAGCTGCCTCTTTGGTTAGCTCCAACCCAAATCGTGTTTATGACCGTAACCGATGAAGTGTCTGACTATGCCTCTAGTCTCAAGGCTCAATGTGATGCTTTAAATCTTAGAGCTGAATTGGATCTAAGAAATGAGAAAATTGGATACAAAATTAGAGAGCATAGCAATGCTAAAGTTCCTTTGATGGCTGTAATTGGCAAAGAGGAAATGAGTTCTAATACCATCTCAATAAGAAATCTTAGCGAGAATAAAACTGATACCTACTCAGTAGAAGAAGCTATGAACTTATTAGTTGATAGCTCTTCATTGCCTTCTTAAATTATTGTCTCCAGCCTTCTCTATCAAATACTCTCATGTAAGTTAACTGATCATGATCAGATTCATTGGCTACTTTCACAAAATCACCCGATTGCACAAGAATGACATCTCCCTGTGTTAATGCGTATGAATCTTGATGTTCGATTCCTTGGCTAGGATCTTTGCCATGGCCTTCCATTGAGTTCATATACTCAATTACTTCCATAGTTCCGCGGCCATTCACAATAATATAAACGACGTCAGATTCAACTAATTTATGCCCAACAGTTGATCTTCCTGGTTGAATGACGGTCTTACTTGCAATGACTTTACCCAGAAGATCATTTGTCCATACTGAGTAATCATCATTTACCTTTTGCGGGCTTCCGCCAACTCGAAAATTTACATATTTTTTAGCCATGACTTTTATAAAATAATTAACTTGTAGTGGATTGAAATTTATTTCATTAAAAAAGTCAATAAATTTAATAAATATCATTAAAATAGTACTTAAAGCTAACTATTTTTGTAGCTAAGCTACTAAAGTAGTTAGCTTGAACTAAATTATGCTTTTAACCCTTGAATCTTTGGGAAAAAATTCAGATATGTTTTAAACTATGCATACTTTAAAAACATTTAAGGAAATAATATGACTGACTATAAAAATCCTGCAACCATTGCTTTGCATACTGGTTGGAGAAAAGATGAAACCACTAACTCTGTAACAGTTCCTATTCACATGACCTCAAGCTATCAGTTTGACAATGCTGATCATGCTGCCAATCTTTTTGCTTTAGGCGAACTTGGTAATATCTACACAAGAATCATGAATCCAACCAATGCAGTCTTTGAAGAAAGAATCGCTGCTCTGGAAGGTGGAGTTGCAGCCTTATCTGTCTCTTCTGGTCAAGCTGCTTCCACCATTGCTGTTCAAAACATTGCAAAAAATGGAGACAACATTGTTGCCTCATCTCATCTTTATGGCGGTACATACAACCTATTTAAAAATGTTTTTTCTGACATGGGCATTGAAGTAAGGTTTGTTGATCCATCTGATCCTCAGAACTTTGCCAATGCTTCAGATGAAAAGACTCGCGCTTATTACGGAGAGGTTTTGCCTAATCCTAGTTTTGAAGTTTTTCCAATTTCAGAAGTAGCCGAAATTGGTCGGTCTATGGGCATACCATTAATTTTAGATAACACTGCTGCTCCTATAATATGCAAGCCATTTGAGCACGGCGCTGCAATTACCATTCATTCAACTACTAAATATATAGGAGGTCATGGAACCTCAATTGGTGGAATTATTATTGATGGTGGTAATTTTGATTGGGAGGCGCATCCTGAGAGACAGCCTGCATTGAATACGCCAGATCCATCTTATAACGGCTTGGTCTGGGTTGATGCTGTTAAGGCAATGGGACCAATTGCATATATATTAAAGGCAAGAACCACTCTTTTAAGAGATCTAGGCAGTTGCATGAGCCCGTTTAACGCTTTCATGTTTATTCAGGGCCTTGAAACTCTTAACCTAAGGATGAGGGAGCATTCATCCAATGGTCAAAAAGTTGCAGACTTTCTTCAAAACCACCCAATGGTTGAGCGTGTTTCTTATCCAGGTATTGCAACAGGCCAGCCAAAAGAGAGAGCTGAAAAATATCTATCTGGTGGCAACGGAGGTCTTCAAGGCTTTGAAATTAAAGGCGGAATTGAAGCTGGAAAAAAATTCATTAATTCTCTGGAGATGCTATATCACGTTGCTAATATTGGTGATGCAAGGAGTTTAGCGATTCATCCTGCAAGCACAACCCATTCTCAACTCAATGAGTCAGAGCTCTTAGCAGCAGGAGTAGGTCCAGGGTATGTAAGGCTTTCTATTGGAATTGAACATATTGACGACATTATTGCAGACATAGAGCAAGCATTAGCTAAAGTAAGTTAGTCAACTGGGGATGCGAGAATTAATCCCAGATGTTAGTTATATCGTAGTTGGATCTGAGGATAGGCTATCAAAGATTAAATCTTATCAAATTGAAGATGGGACAGAATGCATACTCTGTCCTTTTCCTTCTTTAGCAGAATTACCTTCAATTTTAGATTCAAAAATTGCAGCATTAGATTCTAAAGTCATTTCACTGATTCCGGTAGGAGCATTTCCTAGAAAAATAGCTAGATCTCAATTACTTCATTTTGCACGATCTGAGTATCAGTTTTGGGGTTGGTATCATTTTGGAAGCAAATTTAAAGGTGCCCTTCAGAGTATTGGAAAGATTAATACTCTTTTAAATAAGGTGCCCCAAATAGAGCAGGGAATTTTTTTCTCTAAATCTTTATATTTCTCAGTAGGTGGCCTTGGGGAGATTAGTGTTAATCCATTTGCAGAGCTCGCAAAACGTTTTTATCTAAGACTTGACCCACAAAATCCACTTCCATCACTTACAATAAGAGGAAAATCTATATTAAATTAATTTTATGCAATTAGTTACTGCGAATAATTTAGGATATTCCATTAATGAAAAAAGGTTATTTCATAATCTTTCATTCTCATTAAATTATGGCTCTGGCCTCCATATTAAAGGTGGCAATGGATCGGGGAAGAGCACCTTGTTAAGAATAATCTTAGGGCTTACTTCACCTAGCAAAGGAAGCGTCGAGTACTGCAAACCTAATCTTCAAGTTTCATATCTTGGTCATAAAAATGCAATCAAGCATTATTTAACCCCAATACAGAATTTGGAATTAATTTTTGGATCATCTGCTTTGCAGAATGCTATGAAATGGATGAATACCCTTGAATTAAATAAGGTGCAGGATGAATTAACTGCTAATCTATCTTTTGGGCAGCAAAAAAAATTAGCTTTAATTAGAATTTTTGCGAGCGAATCTAATTTAATTGTTTTAGATGAGCCATTTGTTGGTTTAGACAATGCATCGAGAGATTTATTAAACGAATTCTTGCAAAAAAAATTAGCCTCAGACACTAGCCTTATTCTTACCTCTCATATTGAGCCCAATATCTTATGCAGTGAGTTAGTTCTTTCGGGTGATACAGATGATTAATTTTTTTTCTTTAGAAGCTTTTAAACTTAGACATAAGTTAAGAGCTTGGTTAGGACCATTGCTGATCATGATTTTGGTCTTAATTGCGTTTCCTTTGAGCATTGATATTTCTCAATACGATTTAAATAAATTCTATTTTTCAGTGATCGTGGTTTCTCTTTTGATGATTTCTTTTTTAGCGACAGAGTCTATTTTTTCTGAAGATTATGAAGACGGTTCGCTTGAGCAGATTCACCTAGAGGAAAAAGATTTTTATAAAATTACACTCGCTAAAATACTTGTCCATGTTTTCTTTATTGGAATTCCTATGGCGCTTATTGGCTCTATATTCTCATTTGCTAATGGAGTTTCTTTGGCTGAGGTTCCAAAAATTTTCGTTACCCTGTCTATCTCAACATTAATTTTATTTAATGTATTTACTTTTGGAAGCGCCTTATCAATTAACAAGGGTTCAATGCTTGGAGTGGTAGCAAGTTTACCTTTAGCGCTTCCGGCTATTGTTCTTTTGGGTCGAGGAGTCAGATCAGTGCAATATGGGCAAGGCTTTTTTGAGGTCTCAGTATTGATGGCAGGAGTAGCTTTAATAGTTACAGCACTAATGCCTATTATTATCTCTGCTACCCTAAAAACCCATCTCGAATGAGTGACTTCAGTTTATAATATTCTTTGTGCTTACATCATTTATCCATAGATTCTCCTCGCCAAAAAGTTTTGTCGAAGTCACAGCGCTTTTTTTCCCTTATGTGATGTTTTTAGGCTTTTCATGCCTTGCACTCGGATGGATATGGGGTTTAGCGTTTGCTCCAGAGGATGCCATTCAAGGTAACTCGTATCGCATCATTTTTCTCCATGTCCCGGCCTCAATAATGGCCCAATTGATTTATTTTTTTATGTCTATTTGCGCATTGATGCATCTTGTGTGGCGAGTAAAGTTAGCAGCTTATCTTATTAAGTCAGCTGCTCCAGTTGGAGTGCTGATTACTTTTATAGCTCTATTTTCTGGCTCTGTATGGGGAATACCTACCTGGGGAACCTGGTGGCAATGGGATGCAAGAATAACATCTACTTTGATTTTATTTATTATGTATTTAGGAATTATCACTCTACACAGCTCATTCTCCAATGCTGAAAAAGCAGATCGTTTAATGTCTATTTTAGTGGTGGTCGGGGTTGTTAATATTCCCATCATCAAAAAATCAGTAGATTGGTGGTCTACGCTTCATCAACCTGCATCTATCTCAATTTCAGATGGAGCCTCCATTGATCCATCGATGCTTTACCCTTTAACTATTTCAATCTTAGGCATGGCATTAACCATGATCGCTCTGGGTATTCTCGTGAGCAAGCTTTATATTTTGACGAGAGAGAAGAATAAAAAGTGGGTGCAGGCATATGCTTAATTTTTCTTTTACAGATTTTCATGATTTCTTAACAATGGACGGCCATGGAATATATGTATGGACTGTTTATTTGGTTACTTTTACATTAATTGCAGTAAGTTTTTTGATTGTTCGTCGTAAGCTCAATATCTTTAAGAGAAAATTAGAAAATGCTTCAGAATAGAAAAAAAAGACTTCAGAAATTTTTTATTATTATTCTTCTATCTGCTCTAGGGACCTCACTAGTTTTATTTTCACTGAATTCAAAACTCGATCTTTTTTACTCGCCTTCTGAAATGCTGGCAGCAGATATCAAACCAGGATATCGCATCAAACTTGGAGGAATGGTTGAGATAGGTTCAATCCAGCGCGAAGGAACTACAATTTTTTTTGTAGTTACAGATTTTGAAGCCAAGGTACCTGTTTCTTTTGAGGGGGTTGCTCCAGATCTATTTAAAGAAAACTCTGGGGTTGTTGCTTTGGGATATTACTCAGATGGGTTATTTGTTGCAGAGCAGATATTTGCTAAGCATGACGAGAACTACATGCCTCCAGAGCTAGCAAGACAGGAGCCTAAATGATAGGAGAAATAGCTCATTTTCTAGCATTAGCGTCTGCCTTGGGTCTTATTTTGGTCTTAATCTTTAATGCCTTTTTTTACTCAGCAGGCAGACATGCGAATCAAGATATTCTGTCTTACAAATTATTTCATCAGTCATGCTTATTAATTTTTATTTCTTTTGGACTTTATATTTATCTTGCAATTACTGATGATTTTTCCATTAGCTATATTGCAAATCATTCAAATTCACAACTGCCCATATTCTATAAGATCACTTCAATATGGAGTGCTCATGAGGGGTCCATGTTCCTATGGATAGTTTTTTTAACTCTTTGGAGCACATTGTTTATAAATTCTCTTTCCTTTCAGCATCAGTTAAAGAAAGGAACTATGTTGATGCTCACTATTATTATTCTAGGTTTTTTACTATTTCTTTTAATAACATCCAATCCTTTTGAAAGAATTCTACCTTTTGGTGTTTTGGAGGGTGCAGATATAAATCCAGTACTTCAAGATCCTGCGCTCGCAATTCATCCGCCTTTGCTGTACTTGGGCTATGTAGGGTTTGTCATATCTTTCAGTTTTATTACAGCCTATCTTTTTCATGGCGATATTCATTATCCATGGGAGAAAGATATTAAAAATTGGTCTTTGATTGCTTGGATTTTTTTAACTGTAGGGATTACTCTTGGAAGTTGGTGGGCTTATTATGAGCTTGGCTGGGGAGGATATTGGTTTTGGGATCCAGTTGAGAATGTTGCTCTGATGCCATGGCTTGCAGCAACAGCGTTTATGCATTCACTGTTTGCTTCCTCAAAATCTAATATTTTAAAAACATGGACTTTATTTTTAGGTATTTTAATATTTGCCTTAAGTCTATTCGGCGCGTTTATAGTGCGCTCAGGAATTATTGATAGCGTCCACTCATTTGCAAATGATCCGCAGCGAGGTTTATATCTATTAGGTTTTTCTGGCTTTATAACCCTTATCTCCCTCGGAATATTTGCATATAGGCTTCCAAATATGCAGTCATCAAAGCTAATAGTGACTGGCTCTAAAGAGTCGTTTTTATCTATGAATAATATCTTGATGTTAACCGCTATTTTTTCAATCTTTTTAGGTGTTACATACCCTTTAATTCTTGAATTTATTAATGGCGATAAGGTGAGCATAGGCCCTCCTTATTACAATACTATTTTTGCGCCATTAATTCTTCTGACATCTATTTTTATCATGATTTCATTAGAAGCATTATGGCAGAGGGGCATGCAAGCCCGAACATTATTGGTCGCAGTAACACCTACCTTTGTTATATCAAGCCTAATTTTGTATTTCATTTGGTATTTCGTGCAAATTTACTCATTACTTGCCTACATAGGTATTTACTCTGGCTTATTGATAATAATTAGCTACCTTTTAAAAGGCGCCATATCCCTAAAAAATAAGACATATATTAATAAAGGCAGCTTTATTGCTCATCTAGGCCTGGGTCTTCTATTCTTTGCTGTGTCAATGAACAGCATTTTAAGTTATCAAAAAAATATAAATTTGTTTCTTGGTGAGCAACAGTTTATTAATAATTCAATCTCAGAATTTAAATTTTTAGATCTACAAAACATTAAGGCTTCAAATCATGATGTTGTTTCAGCAGAAATATCCATTGTTCATGATGGACAGCCTATTTTTCTCAATCCTGAAAAAAGAAAGTATTTTGCAAGAGGGCAGATTACATCAGAGACAGCTATCCACGCTTCAATTTTAAAAGACACTTACCTGACAATAGGTGATCAGTTAGACGATGGCAGCTGGACCTTTAGCTTGCAGATTAATTATTTTATAAAGTGGATTTGGTTCTCTTCTGCTTTAATGGTAATTGGAATTCTAATGACAATATTTAAAAAGAAAATTTCATGAACGCAATCTATAGGTCCTTAATTATTTTATTGCCATTAACAGTTTTGATCACTTACGGTACGATTTTAATTACTGATCAGGATGATGCTTTGGTATATTTCGAGCCAAAAGAATTTCCTCAATTTGACCTTCAGGACCTAGAAGATCGCGAGATTGATTTGGCTGCATTTAATGGAATTAGTTTGCTGAATGTTTGGGCTAGTTGGTGCATTACATGTCTGGTCGAACATCCCTTTTTAACGCAGCTATCGAAAAATGAAATTACACTCATAGGCTTAAATTATAAAGATTCTCAGGTGAAAGCTAAGCAGTGGCTTGGGAAGAGGGGAGACCCATATATATTTTCAATTTATGATCCAAGAGGCGATCTCGCATTTGACCTAGGAGTCACCGGAGCTCCGGAAACTTTTTTAATATTCAACCAGCAAATTATTGGCCATATTCAAGGAGAGCTTAATCAAGAAAAATGGCAATCCACTCTTGTTCCCTTGATTAACGCAGCCACTATGGGTAATCAATGAAATTACTTACCATAGCTCTTTTTGGCTGTATTTTTTTCGCTAACTGTCTTACAGCCGATGCGATCTATGAATTTGATAACTCTACAGAAGAGAAAAGGTTTTATTCTTTGATATCTGAAATAAGATGCCCTAAATGCACCAGTGGGAGCATTGCTAGCTCTGATGTGCCAGTATCTAGAGATTTAAAACAAAAGGTATATGAATTAATTCTTGCCGGATCCACAGATAAAGAAATTAAAGCTTATGTCACCGATAGGTTTGGAGCCTCTTCTGACTATAAGCCAGCATTCGAAGGTGCCAATTATCTATTATGGCTTGGACCATTTATTTTTTTAGGAATTTTAATTCTAGTTTTTCTATCAAACAGAAGGCTTTAATGTTGATACTTCTTGCGGTCTTATTTTTATGCTCACTGCCTATTATTAGCTATTTGCTGAGCCCAGTTTCGCCTCAGAAGCCCCTTATTTTTCTTTTAACAATTCTATTGTTAGGAGCATTTTCTTTAAATCACACTTCTTTAAAACCTTTGTTCGGTCAATGGGCAAATGCACATCAATCTGATCAGATATATAAGATGCTTCAAGATGATCTCGAGGTTTCAGATTTAGTTCTAAATGAATTTATTTCGACAATGAATTCAACAGAAGATTCTTTTTTACTAGGGGTTGAGATTTTTTATAAGTCCTTGGATATGAAATCTTTTAATTCTTCTGAAAGCATTATAGGAATCTTAAATACGAGCTTTCAAGATCAAAGCTTTAAAGTCTCTATATACAGCTTACTTTCAGATCTCAGAGATGCAAAATATCCATTAATTGGAGATGCAAAACTTTTATTGGTTGCTGCTGAGCCAGCTAGTTGTAAAGCTACAAAACTTACCGCTGTTGTTAATATTCCAAACGGTCCAGATGTTAATATCGCGGCAAAAGATTTTTTATCACCAGATTTTTCCCAGACCTTTTTGCTTGATAAATCTGATGCACAGGTCAAAGGTTTCGATCTTCCCTCAGCTTTTTTATATCAGGAGATTGTTCAACTAGAACTAGCGGTTTTTTGTTCAAAAAATACGTTTCATATATTTAAGACGCTTGATTTGAAGTACTCTGAAAATAACGAAGAACAAGTATTTATTTATGCTAACGAATGGTTAAAAAAGGAACAATAGTTTAAAATGGGTAAAGGATAAATTTAATGCAGCTCAAACACATTAAACTGGCTGGATTCAAAAGTTTCGTGGACCCCACGAGGATATCTTTCCCCACAAATATGGTCGCCGTAGTTGGTCCCAATGGATGCGGCAAATCAAATATCATTGATGCTGTGAGATGGGTTTTAGGCGAACTTTCAGCTAAAAATTTAAGAGGTGACTCTATGTCAGATGTCATCTTCAATGGTTCAGATTTAAGAAAACCCTCAGGTCAATGCAGCATCGAATTATTATTTGATAACTCAATGGGCAAATTGGGTGGGGAATACGCAAAATATAATGAAATTTCCATCAAGAGATTGATGACCAGAGATGGACAATCTAACTACTCTATTAACAATACCTCGTGCAGACGCAAAGATGTTCAAGACATTTTTTTAGGAACAGGCCTCGGGCCAAGGAGTTATGCAATTATTGAGCAAGGGATGGTATCCAAAATTGTTAGCGCCAAACCTGAGGAGATGAGAACCTTTATAGAGGAGGCTGCTGGCATTTCAAAATACAAGGAACGAAGAAAAGAAACAGAACAGCGAATCAAGAAAACAAAAGAAAATCTATCAAGAGTCTTGGACATCAGAGATGAAATTAAACGATTGATAAATAGACTGCAAAATCAGGCCAATGCTGCTGAAAAATATAAGAAATTTCAGATTGAAGAGAAGGATTTAAAGTTAAATATATCTATCTTAAATAGTCTTAGCGCTAAGGCACAAAAAGATAAGCTGTCATCACAGATAGCCTCTTTGGCAAATCAAATTACTGTAAAGTCAGCTGAGGTTGAGACTCAACAATCAACGATTGATCAAATTCGAACCGAGCACTCATCAGTTTTATCGGCCTTTGAGATAGCGCAAAAAAACTTTTATTCGATTGGAGCAGACATAGCTAGATATGAAGCTAATATTCAAAATTTAAACAAGACAGAGTCTCAAACAAAAGCTGACCTGGCAACCGCTAAGGAAAGTTATTCTAGGGCTATTGAGAAAGAGTCGTCATTCGACACATTAAATCCAAAAGAAAATGAACTTAAACTGAATATTGCTATCCTCAAGGCCCTACAAGCTAATGAGCAAAAGCAGAAACTAGAAATTCAAATATATGATCTTGAATCAAGTATTCTACTTAAATCAGACGAGGTTCAAAAACATCAAGGAACCATTGAGAAAATTAAAAATGATCATGCTTCGCTTTCTGCAAGTTTTGATGAAGCCCAGAGTACTTTTTCTTCAATCAGCACTGATATTGCCAGGCAAGAAGCTAATCTTCAAAATTTAGAGAAATTAGAAGCTCAGTCACTAAGCGATCTAGAGAGAGCAAAAGTAAGCTATCAAGCTGCGCTTGAAAAAGAGTCAAATCAAGAAAATTTAAGCCCTAAAGAAAAAGCAATGAACTTGCTTGATAACATTTTAGAATCACTTGGTAATCTTGGCTCAAATGGCGATTCTATTAAATCTAAAGCTTTAGAGTTAAAAGCAGCCCTCACCAGCATCCTAAAGATTGCCTCTGACCAATCGAAAAGTATGACTGATGAATATTTGCAGCGACAAAATAGACTCGAGGAAACACTTCTTCAAACAGCAGAAAAGAAATCTCAGATTGAAAAAGAGTTAGTATTATTTTCAGCCAAGAAGGTGGAATCAGAAGGGAGTCTCGATAGTTATAAAAGCAAGAAATCGGAAGTTAATGAGTTGATCAGAAAATCTGAGGAGTTGAAATCAGGCTCATCAATTGAGTTGAGATCTCTGGAATCCCAAAAAAATAATTTAAAATTAGATCTTAGAACCTTTGAGGTTAATCTAGAAAATGCATCCATTATTTTAGAAAAAGCTGAGGTTAAAATTTCAGAAATCAATCCATCGGACTTTGCTTCACTTGATCTAGCGAACCTAGAGAATTCTCTTGCAGTAATTCAAAGCAGCATTTCAGCTCTTTCATCCATTAACTTGGCAGCACCAGATGAGTATCTTTCTAGGCAGAATAACCTCACAGAGTTACTTCAACAAACTGAACTGAAAAAAAATGAAGCTAACCAAGAGCTAGCTATCTTAATTCAAAAAAGCGCCTCTGCTGAGGGTGAATTAAATACAATTCGACAAAAGCAATCTAAGGTGGATGAGTCTATTCGAGATAACGAGAACAAGAAGTCTATAGCTTCATTAGACCTTAGGGCTCTTGAGGAACAGTCAAATAATTTAAAGTTAGACTTCAGAACCTTTGAGGTTAACCTTGATAATGCTTCGCAAGCACTTACAAGAGCAGGCCTTGCCATAGGAGATATCAACCCTGAAGAGTTTAAGGATATGGATATTTCCAATCTAGAGCAGTCCCTTGCAGGGGTTCAAGCTAAAATTATTTCACTTGGCGCTATTAATTTAGCTGCGCCTGATGAAATTGCAGAGGAGTCTCAGCGCATGGAGGAGCTAGATGCTCAGCTTGAAGATTTAAATGAGGCGCTTGAAAAACTGCAGGGTGCTATCAAGAAAATAGACGCAGAATCTAAATTAAAGTTTGATGAAAGTTTTCATGCGGTAAATTCTAAAATTCAAGAGATCTTCCCTAAATTATTTGGTGGTGGTAGAGCTGCCTTGGAATTACTAGAAGGAGACTCACTTAATTCCGGAATTACATTGACAGCTCAGCCACCTGGGAAAAAGAATGCAACAATTTCTCAGCTCTCTGGAGGGGAAAAAGCAATGACAGCATTATCATTAGTATTTGCCTTGTTTGAATTAAACCCTGCACCTTTTTGCTTGCTAGATGAGGTCGATGCTCCATTAGATGATTTGAATGCTACTAGATTTGTTGCCATGGTTGAGGAAATGTCGGATAGAGTCCAATTTATTTTTATTACTCATAACAAGATTTCGATGGAAAAAAGTGATCACTTAATGGGTGTCACTATGCAGGAAGCAGGCGTTTCAAGGGTTGTGTCCGTTGATGTTAAGGAAGCGCTCAAATTAGCCGCTTCTTGATGGTTTCTAATTCAGAAGTTTTTTTGATTGTTGCTGCCTTGCTGGCTTTTCTTCTTATTTTATATATATTTTTTAAACAATTTTTTACCAGAAAACTTTCACAGACAAGCATTCAGAATTCTGAATCCATGCTATTTAATGGCAATGCAGAGCAAGGAACCTTGAGTTTTGATGATAGCGATGATCAAGAGCAAATAGATCAAGCGCTCATCATTCTTAATTTAATCTCTATGGACAAATCAAATTTTGATATTGATCAGGTATTAATGCTCTTTAAAAATTTAGATGCAAGGCATGTTGAAGGATTTTTGAGTTATCGTGACGAAAGTGGTGCAGAGATTTTTAGGGTTGCAAGTGGAATTAACCCAGGTGTTCTAGAATTAGGCACTCAAACTCATATTTTATTTATGGCGCTAGATCTTTATCAGGTTCGAGATCCTCTTAAAGGGCTCGAAAAGATGCTTGATGCTGCAACTAATATTTCAGAAAAATTACATGCCAGCATATGTGATCAGAATAGAGCACCTTTAAGCAAGCAAATGATAGAGCACTATAAATCTAAGGCCCAAGAAATAAGCCATATTAAGTCGATGCGTAAAAGTTCATAAAATGAGTAGCAGTCAGGAGCAATATAAAAAACTACAAAACGATATTCGCAATCACGATCATGCTTACTATATTCTTGATGATCCAGAAATATCTGATGGTGAATACGATGCACTATTTCAAAATTTATTAAAAATAGAGATAGATAATCCTGAATGGATTACCCCAGAATCTCCATCACAAAGAGTCGGAACAAAGCCAGAGACTGATTTTGCAAGCATCTCACATCGCAAGCAGATGCTATCTCTAGCAAATGCCTTTAATGAAAAAGATGTCTATGATTTTCATGATCGAATGATTAAGAACCTTTCTGATACTACTAAGCTAAGATATTTTTGCGAACCTAAGATGGACGGTGCGGCGATATCTTTAGTTTATGAAAATGGTATTTTAATTCGAGGAGTCACTCGAGGGGACGGAACCGTTGGAGAAGACATTACTTCCAACATTAGAACTTTAAAATCTATTCCCCTGACTTTAAAAGAATCTAATGACGCCTTTCCCAAGCTGATAGAGGTTCGAGGAGAAATTTTTATTAGCAAAGCAGATTTCTTAAACCTAAATAGTGCTGCTGCACTAGAAGACCAAAAAGTCTTTGCAAATCCAAGAAATGCTGCTGCAGGTAGCCTGAGACAGCTTGATCCAATGGTTACCAGCTCAAGACCATTAGCCTTCTTTGCTCATGGTGTTGGTGCATGCGATGGCAGCACTTTTAATTCTTTAGAAGAACTATTTAAAAGCTTTGCTGACTGGGGTCTGCCTGTTAATCAATTAAATAGATCTGTTGATTCAATAGAGGGATGTTTAGAGTACTTTCAAGAAATAGAAAGCACTAGAGACAAAATTCCTTTTGAGATAGATGGTGTGGTATTCAAGGTTGCTGATATTGCTGTGCAGAATAATTTAGGTGAAATTGCACGTTCACCTCGATGGGCTATCGCGCATAAGTTTCCAGCAGAGGAGGCAACCACAGAAATTGTTGGTATTGATTTTCAGGTGGGTCGAACAGGGATACTGACGCCTGTGGCTAAGCTTAAATCTATTAATGTTGGCGGAGTCAATGTAAGTAAATGCACCCTTCATAATATTGATGAGTTACAAAGACTCGATCCAAGAGTGGGAGATCAAGCAGTCATTAAAAGGGCAGGTGATGTTATTCCCAAAATGATCAGGGTAATACCTTTAAAAAAATCCAGGGGATCGCCGGTTTCCATTCCGAAATCTTGCCCTTGCTGCAATTCTAAGGTGATTACTAATTCTCAATCTGATTGGCATGTCTTAAGCTCGGATAATAAACCATTAAAGAAATTTTCCAGTCTATATGAGGCTAATGAATATATTGAACATCACGCTTCTCAAGGGCTAGTAATAGAAGAGCAAAAAATTAACAGCCCTTTTATTAAATGCTCAGGAGACAATCTATGTCCTGAAATCATTCAAGGTAAATTTACACATTTTGTTT
>Ga0209534_10000746_pt1 | contig 36153 bp, 31 predicted proteins | sample COG_07_FD_184751 | JGI IMG/M metagenome (GOLD analysis project Ga0209534, IMG submission 184751) | Pelagic Microbial community sample from North Sea - COGITO 998_met_07 (SPAdes) (version 2) | ecosystem: Environmental > Aquatic > Marine > Neritic zone/Coastal water | place: Helgoland, sampling...
TGACACATCAACTGACACATCAACTGACACATCAACTGACACATCAACTGATACATCAACTGACACATCAACTGACACATCAACTGACACATCAACTGATACATCAACTGATACATCAACTGACACATCAACTGATACATCAACTGATACATCAACTGACACATCAACCTCAACCAGTTCTTCAACCAGTACTTCAACTAGTACAGGTACATCAACTAGTACAGGTACATAAAGGTAATATATAAAAAAAGCGGGTTAACCCGCTTTTTTTTGCAAAAAATAAACTAAGGTTTAATTATGGTAACCTTTCCATTGCTTTGAAATCTCATTGCTAGATGAGTTATAAATAATACCCCTTAGATCCATACCGTTGTTAAGCTTTGCTCCACCATCTCTTGTAAGAGGTGATAACTTAAATGAGAAGTAATTACTAGAATAACCATTAGTAAGAAAGTCCATAGGTATTTGAAAATAAAAACCTTTGTCAAAGCTACCTTCACCAAATATTTCTGCAGGTATGTCAGTCCTAGTAAAATAAATTCCAGCCTTTAAACCGGAGGGAGTTGTTCTAGATAAGTCATATGTAAACCCATCATCTTTTGCTAAATACCTTCCAAAGCTTAAATCAGAATAAATTCCAAATGGTAGCTCATAACCAAAACTGACATGACCTGTTGATGTTTTATAATTTCTAAAACCAAACTTTTGATCATATGCCCTTTGTTTAACTTGGAAAATATTAGCACCTATACTGAAGTTATTATTAAAAGGTTTGTATAGTGCCTCAATACCTATTCCAGCAAACATAGTTTCATATATACCACCACTAACTTTAGCATATACCTCTTTATAAGGAGACCAAATATAGTCTAATTGCATTCTTGTTATATAAATATCATCCTCTTTTAAGTATTGAACTAAATCTGTTCTAACATGTTCCATTACCGAATCTGCGCCTGCAACAGTATTTCTAAAATTATCATATATTCTTGCATTGATTTCTGAAGTCAGAATTAAATTTCTACTGAATTGTATTTCACTTACATTTTTGATATTAAGCCCGCCAAAATAGAATTTTTCAGGGGCACCGATGTGCGTTAGTACTTCAGGACTAAAAGTAGAAAAAATTGCAGGAAAATTTACATTAGGCTTAAATTCATCTTGCAAGTACCCATTTGGATCACCTGAGTTGAAAGTTGTATTTCTTTTTATTAATTCAATAGGCGTATCATCATCAATGTAGTCTTCGATATAGGTGATGTTATTTAATTCAATTCCTACATTGATATGACTAATATTTACTAGATTTACATCTACATCATGATTTTCTAAAACCTTCTTGGCAACTGAAGCTGTGTAAGATGAGGATCTAATAGCATTTCTATGCTCGGAGGTAGCAATAGAAATATCTAGTTTCTTTTTTGATATATTGGCAGTTTGTAATAACAAGTTATTATTTGACAAATTAATTAACAGATCTTCATAAAAAGCTAATTTTTTATTATTTTTATTTTTATTTTTATGAATTATAGATGGATTAAAGATTGGTTTTTTCCTTATCTTTTCATTAAATGTTGCGCCTATTGTAAAACTTATATTAAAAGTGTTTCCTTTTAAATATGACGCACTAAGTGTTAAAAAATTATTAAATTTATAATTAATACCTATATTAGTATTTGAATCCTTCTTCCTTAATTTGTATGTAGCATCTGGTCGATTATTTGCAGTAAAATCAAAGTAATTAAATGGGTCGTGTTCTAGTTTAAAACTTAATTTTTGTTTACCTGGAACAAAGTATTCAATTCCCCCAAATAAGTTAGCACTTCCTCTAAACCATTTATCATAAGACGGCGTTCCACCCAGGTTATAATTACTTGAACGATCTGGCCTTACTTTGAAGGCATCTGAAAAAAAAGATAGTGGGTTGTTAAAGCTATTTGATCCTGTAAATTTGCCCCACCCTAGACCAAAAGAAACTTTTAAATCTCTTAACTCTTGGGTGGCTACAAGATATTCTCGGGTAAGATACCCTGTTCCAGCAAAGTCATCAAGACCAATTGCTAAATCTGGCCTATTTCTATTTCTTGGACTATATTTAAATTTTACATTAAAACCTTTATCCAAATAATGACCGGGAACATTAGTACCAGTCCATATTAAATCTGAAGGCCTGTAATAAAAATAACTAGCCTCAAGCCAATTAAATGGGGATACAGATAAAGTGCCCATTTTCCACATATCATTTTTGTTGAAAGTAAAAGAAATTGTTCCCTCATCCCTAGAGTTAGCTGAAGGAGTTTGAATCAACCCTATTTGACCAAAAGAATTATAAGAAGACCCTAAACCTGAATTGTCATATGCATAAGAATATGAAGACGATACAGCAAAAATTAGTGAAAAAAAAATCTCATCTTAAATACTAGTTATTATTTAAAACACTAAGTGCCGTGATGCTAGTTGCCATAGCACTAACAATTGGAGCCCATATTGCGGCAACCAATGCTGCTTCTTGTGAGTTAACTTTTCTTGGGACGTAAATAACACTTCCAGGATATATCAAAATGTCATTACTTCTATTTTTAAGGAAAGGAAATCTTGAATTACTAACCCTGTTCACTTCTCCATTAGGGTGAACTACATATACATAATTGTAATCAGCATTTTCTGTTATGCCGCCAGACCTTGCAATATAATCTTCGATGCTTTGAGCGGGCAAATACCTTATAGCTCCATCATTATTTACCTGTCCAAAAATATACACTTGCTGAGTTTTTATAGGTATTATGATTTCATCTCCATCATCAAGTATTGTATCTAGTGAAGGGTTTGTTTCTAAAACACTTAAATCGAATTCTGCCATTATTCTTCCTGATGTATCAGATTTTTTTAACTCTTTTAATGCAAATGGCAAGGCTTCTGATTGAAAAAGAGGATCACCTTTGGTCATTAATTTTTGAACAAATGTCGTATACAGTTTTTCTACAGCCTTCTCATTTAGCTCAAGTGCTTTTTTATTATTTAAAATACCCGCAAATGGATATGCATTGCTTTTATAGCCTTCTGCTTTTTTTATCAAGGAAGATACAGTTTCGCCTTTTGAAATTGCATATGTTCCTGGTGTATTTACAGCACCAGTTATCTTAACCCTTTTACGTTCATATGCTCTTACATTCAATCGATCACCAGATTTTGGTGCAAAAGAAATTAAGGAATCTATATCATCAACTTTAAAATATTTAACATCTTCATTTTCTAGTCTCTCAATTCTTAGAGTTTCCTTATTAGCAGCATCACTAAACCCATTTCCAAATAAAAATAAATCAGAAAAGGATTCATTAGTTTTTAGCTCATAAGTCCCTGGTCTTTTTACAGCCCCAGAGATTGATACTAAGTTAATAGTTGGTCTTATTAGCAAACTATCCCCTGACCGCAATCTTTGACTATATTGAGATTTTCCATGAATAAAAATATCATATAAATCAAAGGTATTTATTATTTCATTATTCCTAATAAGATCTATTTGCCTATAACTTCCAACATCATCATCTATTCCACCAGCCATGCTCAGGGCATGTAACACATTAGAGTTACCATTTAGGGTATATATTCCAGGATTAAAAGCATTGCCTGTAATTAATATTTGAATATCTCTAACTTCCACCAGAGTAATATAAGCCTCGGCACCTATAATAATATCAGCAACTTTGTTTTTGATAACCTCATTTGCAGTTTCAAGTGATACTCCTGCAATAAATACTTTACCCACATTGGGGATATTTACAGAGCCATCTCTTTTAATATCTAATTGACTTATTGTATTTTTTTGACTTGTTATATGTATCTCTAATGTGTCTCCAAAGTCTAAAATATATGAACTATCAAAATTAGGCTCATTAACTGGCATAAATGAAGATTGCATCATATTAAAAAATTTACTACCAAATCTATCAGATCTAGGAAGGCATTCTGTATTTTTATAAAAATTATTATCTTGGTAATTATCTATACGTTGATTAGATTCATAATTAAAGCTCTCTTCAATTCTTTCATTTCTATTTAATACATCTTTGTCACAATAATTTTTTTTTATCATTGTTGAAGGTCTTCTATAAATTGGTTTATCAGCCTCTTTACGTGAATCAATTTGACCCAATACACCTTCTCTAACGCTCTCTGGTAAACTTTCGAGATAAGCATTATCTAGTTCTTGTGAAAAAGCAGACACTGCTAATAGTATTACTGGCAATAAAATTATTTTTTTCATTAATTCATCCTACTTTTTAATTTATTTGAAGGTTTAAAATTTAATTTAATATGTTCAGGTATTATATATGAAACTTTATTTTTTGGGTTTCTTCCAAGGCGTTTAGGTGTTTTTTTAAAACTAAAGGTACCAAAATTACTTAATTTAACAGGTCCATTCTTAGATGAACTTTTAATTAAGGATAAAAACGATTCGAGTATAATTTTTGATTCTCCGGCAGATACTGAAGATTTAATGCTTATATTTTTTGCAATATCAGACTTACTAAAATTCATATGTCTATTTATATTCCTGGAATTGAAATTCCACTAATGTTTAAAGATTTAGTTACTATATCATTATAGATTAGTTCGATTTCAGCTGAATTCAAGGTTACTTTTTTTGATTGAAAGATGAACCTGAAACCAATCTTAATTTCTTCCTGTTTTTCATTCTTAAAGTAATCAAAAATATAAACATTTTTTATAATATCACTTTGATAGTTTAGTAATAGATCTTGAAGTTCTTGGGTTTTGCTGTAATCTTTTATTGAGTATGAAATATCCTTAAAAGAAGATGGCAAATCAGATATAGGGCTATATTGTGCAAAGCTTTCTGGAGATTTAGATATTTCTTTGAAGGAAAGAATATTAGTAGAAAACCTGTCAATATCAACTTCCAAGGTAACTATTTCATTCTTTATTTTTGTATCTAATAAATCTCTTGATAATATTTCAAAATCAAACACTTCTTTTGGAAGTATTTCTTGAAATAATGCTGTTAAGTATTTCTTATTAATTTTTTTTGAGAAGTCTTCATAGTTGAGACCAACTCTTCCACTTGCGACAACAGATAGCTTTCTTTTCTTATTAATGCCATTGCTAGATAAATAAACATCTGATATCTCAAACAGCTTAATTGAGTCTTTTTGCCTTCTTTCATTAAATAAAAGATTATCTACCAAGGAATTGGTTATATTTGTTCTTAAAAATTCTCTGTTTGAATCTAACGGGTTGTCAACTTTAATTGCTTCTTCTGATGACAAGCTAACAAACGGCGAGTTGATAACTTCATAAAACCCATGATCTAGTAGAAAAAATCTTAACTTATTTTCAATGGCTTTATGGTTTGTCTTTTCCTTTTTTGGAATACTTATCTCTAATGTTGCAATATTGTCATAGCCTATAACTCTTGCTACCTCTTCTGCTAAATCATTTTGCGTTTTAACATCACTTCTAAACGATGGCACTTCAATTAAACCTTCCTCAACAATAAACCCTAGTTTTAAAAGATAACTTAAGTACTCTTTTTCACTTATATTAATTCCGATAATTTGATTTATTTTGCCTACATTAACTGGCATTTGGGTAATTGGATTGTCTTTAGATTTATAAGAAATAATAGACATATCTTTTATATTTGCATGCTCGCTAACAAGCTTAATAAATCTTCTGAGCACCCTATCATGACAATCAGGGTCAACGCCTCTTTCAAATTTATGAGATGCTTCAGACTGAATATCATACTTTACAGATTTACCTATAATTGCTTCGGGTTGAAAAAATGCACATTCAACAATTACTGTCTTTGTGTTAGTTGAGCAAGACGTACTCTTTCCACCAACTATGCCCGCGAGATTAATAATATTATCGTTTAATGAAAAAACTGAATTTTTACCTGAAAGAGTAATTTTTTTATCGAGCAATGTATCAAATTCTTCATTTTTATCTATTTCATGGAGTAGAAGCTTGCCTCTCATTGTGCTCGCATCATAGCAGTGTGTTGGCTGGCCAGTCTCGTACGAAAGATAATTAGAAACATCCGTAAATAAATTATTTTTATTTAAACTTAAATCTTTAAAGTAATTATCCAAAGAACCTTTATAAGTCTCAGGAATATTTTCAATTTCTAATTTAAGAAACGATATTTTAGGGCAGGTGCTTTCTGATAGATTTTTAAAATCTAACTGGAGTTCATTTAGCTTTTCCGTATATATCTCTTGATTAAAATCAACTGTATAAAAAACTGCTAAATCCCTAAGCAATCCATTCAAAGAAAGGCAATCTCCTCTGTTAGGAGTGAACTCCATATCAAAAATATCACTATTAATTTCATGTTCATGCCCAAGTTGAAACAAACTATCAGATATTTGCTCAATAGTGGGATTTTCTTCAATATATTGAGATAAATGACTGTATGCTATTTTCATTTGAACTGACTCAAAAAATCTAGATTAGACTTATAGAACTCTCTTATATCTGTTACTCCATGCTTAAGCATGGCAATTCTTTCAATACCAAGACCAAATGCTAGGCCGCTATACTTATTCGAGTCTATATTGCAATTTTCTAAAACAATTGGATTTACTAACCCGCACCCAAGTATTTCAAGCCATTTACCTTCTTTGGATAGGATATCAACCTCTGCAGAAGGCTCTGTAAATGGAAAATATGAAGGCCTGAACCTTAATTCAACATCTTCGCCAAATAGTGAATAAATAATTTTATAAATTAGGTCCTTAAGTTGAGCAAAGCTTACATTTTCATCAACATATATACCCTCAACCTGATGAAACATTGGTAAATGGGTAGCATCATCATCTTTTCTATAAACTTTTCCACCCGAAATAAATGCTAGTGGCGGTTTTTTTTCAAGCATACCTCGAATTTGAACGGGAGATGTATGAGTCCTTAGAAGATTTAATTTGTTTTCAACATAAAAAGTGTCATGCATCTGTCTTGCGGGATGAGATTTTTTGATATTAAGCATATCGAAATTAAATTCTTCTGTTTCAATTTCAGGCCCATCAACAATTTCAAATCCAAAAGAAATTAATAGATCCATTATGGAATCTTTCATATGATTTATTGGATGAAGGGAGCCCCTATCTTTGATTAATTCGGGGGGTGAAATGTCCATGTGTTCTGGCATTAAACCAGTATATCTAGCTAGTAGCTGTTTTTACAATCTTCTCAAAAGTTGCATTATCAGTAATGGCTATATCAGAAAGAATTTTTCTATCTAAAGCAATATCTTTTTTAGCTAATGAATTTATAAGTACAGAGTACGAAACACCAAGCTCCCTAGCTCCAGCATTAATTCTTGCTATCCAAAGAGCTCTAAAAGCTCTTTTTTTATTCTTTCTATCCCTAAAAGCATATTGTAAAGATTTAATATTAGATTGTTTAGCAGTTCTAAATAATCTACTTCTAGCACCATAATGCCCTTTAGTAGCACTTAGTACTTTCTTATGTTTCGCTTTAGCTGTTACTGATTTTGTAGTTCTTGGCATGATTTATCTTCTTATTAATTTTGAAGCCATTTTAAGCACGATACCTGATAGCTTGTTTAGACCTCTGTTATGTCTTTTTCTTTTTGTAGATTGTTTTGTGAGGATATGATTTCTATTGGCACTTTTGCTCTTTACTGACGACCCTGTCTTTTTAAAACGCTTGGCAGCGCCCGAGTGTGTTTTTAATTTATATCCCATATATTTCTTCTTTAATTTAATTTAAATTCATTTCTTTTTTAGAGGAGATAAAACCATCAGTAGTTGTCTACCTTCCAACGAAGGTTCTTGATCCACCTGTGCTATATCTTCTAATTCATCCCTTAACCTATTCAATAGATTAAGACCCATATCGCTATTTAATATTTCCCTGCCTCTAAATCGGACGCTTATTTTAGTCTTATCTCCGTCAAGAATAAAGCTTTTAACCTTTTTTAATTTAATATTATAGTCACCAATATCTGTGGAAGGTCTAAATTTAATCTCTTTTGTAGTATTTCTTTTAACCTTGACCTTTGAAGAAGAAAGACTTTTCTTCTTATCAAAAATATGCTTTCCATAATCTAATAGTTTGCAAACAACCGGATTTGCGTCTGATGGTGATACTTGAACTAAATCTAAGGATGACACCCTAGCAGATTCCATTGCCACCGAGAATGCAACTAAGCCCTGTTTTTCACCATTAGAACCAATAAGCATTACTTCACTGGCTTTAATTTTTTCATTAATGGGAGTAATATTTTTTTTCTGAGAAGCTATGAGGATACCTATAGAGAATTAAGACAATAAAAAATTATTTCGAGTATATATATGTTTGTTCAAGAATATTAATTTACTATTTATTATTTATTATTTATTATTTATTATTTATTAGTTGATGATTCTATACTAATTCACCTATTTCGCAATTAAATTTTTATTAAGGCTGAAGAAGATAGTAATCCCAGTTCTCATTATTTTTATTAAACACCTCTCTTTTGTTGAGTCTTGAACTGTGACCTTGCCAAAACTCAAAATAGTATGGAGAAAAGCTATACCCTCCCCAGTAGCCTGGACATTCTTTTAAATTATCTGAATTTAAAGCTGCAATATAATTTTTTTCAACCTCCGAATATGATTTAATAAAATTTGACTGCGAGGAACTAATTGCTAATGCATTTTTTTTCTCTGACCTTGATGCAAAATAGTTATTGTTGTAACTAATTGAGGTTTTCTTTATATTCGCTTTCATTCTTATTTGTGTGTTTGTACTGCTCCAGTGAATCAATGCAGAAATTTGCTTATGATCTTGGAATTGCATTGCTTTTGGGGATAAATAATTTGAAAAAAAAATAAAATCTTTACCATCAACTACTTTTAGATTTACGAATCTCGAATCAACCTCATTTTTTTCATTTGAATATGATGAAATTGCAATTGCTTCAATTATGTCTTGCCTTGCAGAGAGGGCATTTGCATATTTTTTTCTAAATACTGAGAAAGGTTTCTCACTTGAATTGTTTAAAAAATGTATCACAAATAATATTATAACAATTTAAAAATCTTATACTAATTTTTATTTTGCAAATATCCCACAAAAATCTAAAGCATCTTTAGCCTTAAGTTCGTTTAGCACCTCTATTGACATAAAATTCTTATGCTTTACAAGTACAATTAAAAAATCATGCTGAGAAATTGCCTCATTGAGATTGATAATATTATATTTTTGATGGTTAATAATATTAGGTTCAACGCAAGATACATCAAAACCTTGATCTATAAGTGAATCTACAACTTCAACTGCTGGGGATTCCCTCAAATCATCTATGTCAGGCTTGAAAGCTAGACCAAGACATGCAATTTTTTTTGTCTTCATTGAATTGGCTTTATTTATAATTTTATCAACAACCCACTTTGGCTTTAAGTCATTTACTTTTCTTGCTGTTTTAATAATTCGAGCATTCTCAGGATCTGTTGCTACAATAAACCATGGATCTACAGCTATACAATGACCCCCAACACCTGGTCCTGGATGAAGGATATCAACTCTTGGGTGGTAATTTGCTAACTTTATTAATTCCCAAATGTCTACACCATTTGTATCGCATATCATGGACAGCTCATTAGCAAATGCTATATTGACATCACGAAAGCTATTTTCAGTTAACTTGCACATTTCTGCTGTATTTGCCTGAGTTTCAAGTATATTCCCATCAACAAATGATTTATAAAATTTTGCAACAACTTCTGTCGACTGCTTATTAATACCACCAATAACTCTTGCATTTTCAACTAATTCAGACATTATTTTCCCTGGAAGAACTCTCTCAGGACAATATGCAATGAAAATACTAGAAGTATCTATTCCATTCTTAACTAAAATACTTTTAATTAACTCTGTGGTTCCAACAGGAGAGGTTGACTCTAAAATAATAATATCCCCATCTTTTATTAATGGGCTAATATTTTTAGTAGCGGTTTTAACATAATCAATGTTTGGTATTGGTATACCTGAGCCAATATGAAATGGGGTAGGCACACAAATCATATAAACATCGCCCTTCTGAACTTCTAAATGAGCTTTTAGTTTTCCGCTAGATACCGCCGAGCGAACATATGCATCTAAATCAGGCTCTACTATATGGATTTCTCCTTTATTAATAGTTTCTACTGCATGACTGTTTATGTCAGTACCGTTTACGCAGTAACCCTTAGATGCTAATAAAGCTGCTGTTGGTAATCCTATATAACCCAAACCTATCACAGAAACTTTTGTTTTTGTATCAATCATCACAATTTCCTTCTAATGTGTTCAATTATTTTATCGCTAGCCTTACCGTTACCATATGGGTTATGGGCGTGAGACATTTTTTTATAAAGAGTTTTATCTTTTAATAATAGATCAATGTGTTTAACTATATTTTTCTTTGACGATCCGACCAGTTTCACGGTGCCTGCACTTACAGCTTCTGGTCTTTCAGTTGTATCACGCATTACCAAAACTGGTTTGCCAATACTTGGAGCCTCCTCCTGAATACCCCCTGAGTCAGTCAAAACTAGGTATGATTTTTTTAATAGGAATACAAATTCCTCATAGGCTAATGGTTTAATTAAAATAACATTGAATATATTTGAAAGAATATTATTTACAGGCTCTTGAACATTTGGATTTAGATGAACAGGGTAAACAAAATAAATATCAGGATGCATTATGGCAACCTCTTTTATTGCTTCGCAAATATCTAGAAACCCTGCACCAAAATTTTCTCTTCTGTGACCAGTAATTAGTACAAACTTACTATCATTAGTATCAAACTTTAGAAGCTTATTTATTTTAGAGGAAATTTTAATAGACTTATCAAGATCAGTCTCAATATTTTTTAAGATAATATGAAGCGCATCAATTACTGTATTTCCAGTTACTACAACAGAATCTTCATTTTTGCCCTCGCAGATTAAATTATTTTTAGTTACGGATGTTGGAGTAAAATGCATGTCTGCCATTAATCCAATACTTTGGCGATTAAACTCTTCTGGGAATGGAGCTTTCATGTTATATGTCCTAAGGCCAGCTTCCACATGACCTATTTTTACACCATAATAAAAACATGCTAACGCGGTTGCATATGCTGTTGTCGTATCTCCGTGTACTAAAACCATATCCGGATTATGATCTAATAAAACATCTTTGATTTTTAAAAGAATGCTAGATGTGACATCAAATAAGTCTTGCCCTTGTTTCATGATATTCAAATCAATATCTGGAACTACATTAAATATACTTAAAACCTGATCTAACATTTCTCTATGTTGGCCAGTCACACAAATTAAAGTTTTAATATCTTTTTTATCAAGAAATCTTAGGCAAAGAGGTGCCATTTTAATAGCCTCTGGTCGAGTACCAAAAACAATCATTACCTTTTTCATTTGACTATTTCCTCTAAATATTTAAGCATATTCTTTGCTAATCTCTTTCTACTAAATTGCTTAGCTGCAATTATACTATTAGAAGTAAGTGTGGTTATTAAATTAGTATCGATTGATAATTCATTTATTTTATTAGAGAGGCTTTCTGCATCTTCTGCAGGTATTACAACTCCAGTTCCTAAATTTTCTATCATCTTTGTTGCCTCTCCCTCAGGTATAGAAATAATAATTGGCAGTCCCATCGCCATTGATTCAAATATTTTTGATGGTATTACTGTTTTGAACAAGGGAGTATTTTTTAGATGCACTAAAGAAATATCTAATAAACTTAATATAGAAGGCATTTTATCCTTAGGTTGCAACGGCATCATAATAACATTTGTAAGCTTTCTTTTTTCAACCAAAACCTCTAGTCTATGACGATCAGCTCCACCCCCAACAAATAAGAATTTAACTTTATTATTATCTTTAGAAAGCTCGGCTGCATCTAAAACAGATTCAAGCGCATGAGCCATTCCGTGAGTACCTACATAACCCACAACAAATTTATTATTTAAGCCATAATTTTTAACTAATTCTCTATCTTTTTCTTTTACAGGCTTGTATTTTTCTAAGTCTACACCATTTAGAACGACCTTTATCTTTCTATGATCAATCCCGCGCTGAATAAGTTCATTTTTAAAACTATGCGTAACTGAGATTATTAGTTCTGCTTGTTTATATAAAAATAGTTCTATATTTTCAAAAACTTTTATTACCCAATTACTCTTAACCGCGCCAACTGCTTCAATAGAAGCAGGCCAAATATCGCGAAGCTCAAATACAAATGGAGACCTTTTGATCTTTGCTAATGCCCATGCAGAAATAACTGTAAAAAATTGAGGTGAGGTTCCTACTACCACATCTACCCTTTTAATAAACATACCAAAGAAAAAGCTGCTAAACATAAATGAAATAAAATCAATGGAGCGTTTTATAAATCCAGTATTAGCAGTTATATACGTTTTAACTCTCCATACATTAATGCCCTCAACTACCTCTTTCGATACCCACCTATTTTTGTAACCTTTAAATAATTTACCTTCAGGAAAATTTGGCGCACATGTAATAACTGTAACTTTGTGACCAATATCGACCCACTCTTTTGTATGATCAAAAGTTCTTGAAGCTGGAGCATTGCCCTCTGGTGGAAAATTATCTGTTAAAAAAAGAATATGCATATTAAAAACTATCCCATTCAAATGAAACATCTAAATAATTTCTTTCAAATGAAATTTTTAATACTTTATTTGGAATCTCTACACCAAATTCAGGGTGCCATAAAGAATCCAAAAGTTTTGAGGAGACACAATTTAAATTACTTTCTAATTTAAAATTTTTTCCAAATACTTTTAAATAATCTTTTTCCAATTCTACTTTAAGATTTGGATGAAAGTGAAAATATCCCGACGCAATTTTAAATGATCCTGTAATTGAATCATTTATATCAAGATTATTATGCCCTAAAGTTAATTGTCTAGAATGAATACAATTATTTAATAGAGTTTTATATCCATTGTGTGAAGCTGATAAAACAATTTTTTGATCTCTTATAACTTTAGAAGATCGATTACTTATTCTTGCTCTTTTAGCAACTCTAAAGCCACTCCAAACCTGTGATGAGTCTTGTTCATCAATTTCAATTGTATTATGTGATTTAGTTTTTCTTTGAAGAAGGCGGTTTTTACTTACTCCATATTCTGATATACCAGAATTAACAAAAACTCTTTCTTGACCAATTGAAAGTTCAAATGACAATGAATCTGCATGCGCATGTCCTGGTATATAGTCTGGACCTACAGGCGATGCATCAAAAAGAAGTTTATTTCCATTATGAATAGCACAAAAATACCCACTATCTTTTTTATCAATCAGTTGGGTGTTATTTAAATCTAAATTATTTACTTTAAATCCAAGCTTTTTTGCATAATTTTCTATAGTTTCTTTATTTGGCGCTATGCCGTTTACGGAATCATTAAAAAAAGACAATCCATTATCTGGATGAGACATAGCCTCCATATAATCTAACATTATTGGAATTTTTATTCTAATAAGAGAAATTAATTCAACAGACACCAGTCCTGAATAGGCTTTGGTTAAGTTAAATATATCCAACATATCTACTAACATTTGAGAGTGGTACATTGGAGTAAGCTCAAAGTTAGCACCATCTGGAAGTATTTGCTCATTTATTTCAAAAAGCAATCCTTTTTCAGCTATTACGATCCAGTCCTTATTATCAAAAACTATTCCTGCAAATAGCAATGCTTTAAGATTAACGAAGTAGTGGTTTCCTAATAAGTGCTTTTCTAGATTATTGCTAAGGTGGTCAGCTTGAGTAAAAATACTATTAAATACCTTATTATTTAATTCGGTACCGCCTAACCAAACTTTAAGAACATTAACTATCCTTAAAGACGTGGGATATGGCTCCCATCCATTACCTGCCCCTATTTTATTTTCATCAATCCATCTATTTAGCAAAGAAATATAAATATGCTCTTCGTTATCTTTATTGTCTGAAAGCAAATACTCAAAGTAATGAAGGTTATAGACCCAAAGCTTGCTTGGTATTTCATTATTCCAGTCATTGGGTAAGCTTAGCTTCTTGGTATAATTTAAGAAGGATGCATTTAAATCTCTATCAACCTTTTTCTTGAAAAGTGCTTGATGTTTCCAGTTACTTGGTCGAACTGGGTATGATATGGCAGTAGCTTCCTTTACATTTACTTTTGGAATAAGACGAATCAACCTATACACAATTTGCATATATTTTATATGAATTATAGTGCGAAAAAAGAGAGAGATTTTATTCATTTATGTTATGTAAAATGTGTGAAAGAAAGCCTATAAAGTTTTTTATTTTCTTAATCTTTCTGCTATGTCAACAGAAATACTTGCCACTTCAAATATTTCATTATGCGGAATGGGACTTTCTTCTCCATTTTTGATGCTGTTCATGAATGCCTTGACACAATTATCTTGTCCTTTATCTTGGGACCATAAATTCATTTTTCTAAAACCCTTCCAGCCAAAACCCTTAAGCTTTCTAAAATTATCTAATTGCAAAACAGCATTATCACAAAAGATTTCAATTCGTTCTTTAGGGAATGATTTACCGCCATTAGCAAAATAATGAATGGTTCCAATAGATCCATCCTCAAATTCTAATGATATTGAAGCTTTATCTTCTGTAAACTGTACAAAATCATTTTTACCTATTTTTATAGCATCGAATGATTTGATTTTAGATCCAGCCAAAAAACGCATTAAATCTATATAATGGCATGCCTCTCCAATGATCCTTCCCCCGCCGATTTCTTTATTTTGAGTCCAATGATTGGGAGGAATTTCACCAGCATTCATTGTCATGATAAAAGTCTTAGGTGATGATTTTTTATCAAGTAACTTTTTAATCTTCTGAATTTGAGGAGCAAAACGACGATTATACCCAACCATTAATATACTTTTTGATTTATCATAGGAATCTTTAATTTTTTTAATTTCAACATGGTCTAGTGCAAGGGGCTTTTCAATAAAGACATGTTTGTTATTTTCAAGAGCTATTATTGTTTGGTCACAATGAAGATTATGCTGGGTTCCAATTACAACAGCATCGATAGAGCCATCCATAGCGCTATTGATATCTGTAGATGCAATATTGAAACCATTTTTCTTACCATGATGAACTGCACTAACACCTCCGCTTGTTACTAAGGTAACTAAACTACCTCCTGCGCGTTTAAATGCTGGGATAAGAACTCTAGATGAATAGTTTCCACCACCTATAAATGCTAAATTCCCTTTTAGCATTTCATGATTATTACTTTCGTTAATATTTACTGAAGTCTTAATTAATTTATCTGTATTTGATCTATTATAGTTTAGAAGAATACCTAAAGACCTAGAATCGTTAAGCTGCGAGTATGCTTCAATAGTCTCATCTATGTCAAAAGTATGACTTGTAAGCTTATCAACATTTATTGACCCTGAAGACATTAAATCAAGAACAGCTTCAAAATTACGTTGTTCAGTCCAACGAACAAATCCTATAGGATAATCTAGACCTTTTTGTTCATAATCTTCATCATAACGACCAGGACCATAAGAACATGAAACTTGAAAAGACAATTCTTTTTCATAAAAGTCATCTCTTCTTAGCTCAAGTCCAACAACGCCAACTAAAACAATTTTTCCTCTTTGCCTGCAGATGGTTGCAGCTTGATGAACAATATCATTACTTTTAGAGCTTGCAGTTATAAGAACACTGTCTACGCCCCTGCTTCTTGAAAATGAATTAGCTATCGAAACTACATCCTCATTTTTTGATAAATCTACGACCTCTGCACCAAAACTTTTGGCTAATTCACATTTTGCTGAGTCGTAATCTATTCCAAGAACTTTACAACCATTAGCCTTTAAAATTTGAACAGCAAGAAGACCAATTAATCCAAGACCTGTAACTACAACTGTCTCTCCAATAGCAGGATTTACAAGCCTTATGCCTTGCATCGCAATAGATCCTATGATTGTATACGCAGCAGTTTCATTATTTACATTATCTGGAATCCTCGCTGATAGATTTCTTGGAACACGAACAATCTCAGCATGATTGCCATTGGATACAACTCTTTCACCTTTTTTGAAATCTGTATCAGAATTATCTATGACTGTCCCAACATTGCAGTAACCTAAAGGCAAAGGTTGATCTAATTTTGATTTAATTGCTTCATAGGTAGCTGCCACGCCATCAGTTTTTGTTTTTTCTATAACCATTTTTACTTTGTCAGGTTGAGAGCGAGCCTTATCTATCCACCCAGCTTTTCCAAAATCAACCAACATTCTCTCTGTTCCAGCCGAGATTAAAGAATTATGACTCTTTACTAAAATATGTCCTTTTTTAGGTTTGGGGCAAGGTACATCCTCTAAAGTGGTTTCCCCATTCGCAATATTTTGTAGTACTTGTTTCATTTTAAAAGCTCCTCATTTTCTAATAATATAGCCTTATTACCTTTAGCAACATTACATAAAAAATTAAATGTGTCGTGAGAACAATTATCCCACTTGTATGACTTTGATTTCGCAAATGATTTACTTGACAAGGAGTCTCGTAAATCATGGGAAGTAATTAAATTAAGAATGCTTGAGGCTATTTCGTCAGATTTTTCAGGATCAAAGTAAACACCAGAATCTCCCAATACATCTGGCATTGGTCCTTTATTTGAAGATGCAATAGGTAATCCAGCAGCCATTTTTTCTAGTAAAATAATTGGTAAATTTTCACAACTCGATGCAAAAACTCCAATATCAGCGTCAAAATAATAATCAGCTAAACCACTATGATCAACTGGGCCAATATAATTAATCCAATCATGATTGGGATCATTTAAATCTATTTGTAAATCTAACTTTTTCTTTGCAGAAGGAAAGCTGGGGCCTACCAAACTTAACTCTATAGGATAATTATATTTTTTTCTTAGAGCAGCAATTGCATCAACAACATTCCATTGATGTTTGTATTGATTGATAATTGATACATATAGAACCTTAATTGGATTAGATTCACTTCTGCTATTGAAGTTTAATTGCAATTTAGGCTTCTTATAAAATTTTGAGCTTACTCCATGAGGAATAATTATTGTGCTTGAAAGCTCTCCAGTAATATTTTCTACAACTTTTCGGGCATATTCTGTTAAAAATATAACTCCAGAGGATTTTTTAAAGGTCTGTGATTGTGAAAACCTTAGCATTACGAGTCGTAAAGTAGTTTTTGAGATGCCAAACCTTTTATATTCTGATGCCTCAAAGGGTAATAAATTTTGACTCATACTCACAACTGGTTTAAATGAACCAAAAAAAGAACCTCCAGGTACATAAATTACATCACACTTGAAAGAAGTTGCAGATTTAGATAAAAAAATAATTTGCCATATTGTTCTAAAAAATAATCCCATATTTAACATTTTAGGGTTAACTTTAACAAGCCAGTCTTTATTCATTATAAGTGAGCTTGTAGAAGCTCCAGTCCAAAGAACAACCTTTTTTATATTTAATTTTTCAGGGTCTAAATTTGCAAGTAATTCAATAAGATGAGTAGCTCCCCCACCGCCTCGAATATTTGTAGCATCAATACCTATAACTAATTTATTTTCCATTTATGTAAATACCTAAATCAAGTAATATTCTTTTTTACAAGCTTTATTGTATTTTTTAATCCTTTATCGATCTTAGTAAAATTATTCAAATCAATTCCAAGCAATTTAGTCATTTTTTCAGTTGACCCAACTGAAAATTCTATATCCCCTGGTTTAATACTTTGATAGATTTTTTTAACATTCCAGTTAAATGACTCCATTACCATAGTTGCCAATGACTCAACTGAGGTTGAGTTACCTGTGAGAACATTAATTTGTTCGCATATATTGCTTTCATTTACAACAAGGTATGCTCTATATATAGACATAACTACATCATTTACGTAAATAAAATCTCTAGTTTGATGTCCACCATTTATAGTTATGGGTTGCTGTTTAATCAAATTATCAACAAATACAGAAATTACCCCCGAATATGGGCTACTTGGGTCTTGACGAGGCCCATAAACATTAAAAAATCGTAAGCCAATACTTGGTAAATTATGCAGTTTATGAGCTACTTTTGAATATAGTTCCATGCAGTGTTTATCAGCTGCATAAGGGCTATGTAAGTCTATATCAGGAATAGAATCATCTCCAAATGATAAATCTCCATATAAAGCTGATGATGAAGCATATACTAGAGGCACTTTATTAAGGCTGCAAAAATTAATTACACATATGCTTCCAAGAATATTACTTGATGAGCTTTCTTTGAATTTAGTTATTGATAATGGGACAGAGACCTGTGCAGAAAGGTGAATTACCGAATTTATAGATGGAAATGAAGAAAAGTCAAAATCTTCGATTTTACTCTCAACAAAAGTAATCTCATCAAGACTAGATAATAAATTATCTAATTTTCCAGTGCTAAGATCATCAACTACAATAACTTCCTTGCCATTTGAGACTAAAAAATCAACTAAATTTGATCCAATAAAGCCGGCCCCTCCTGTTACTAGTATGGTCATATTTTTTTTATGCTTTTAATTATTGTTCTCAATTATTAACCTCTACCAAATACGTTTAAAATTTTGCGGGGAATTACGATTAACAAAAAAAGTTTTAATTTAAGTTTATATGGAACTTTTAAAATATAATAAAATGCATCTAAAATTTTATGACTTTGGATTGCTTCAATACCCTTAAAATATAAAAGTAATTTTTGCCTATCCATAAAACCTCTTTTATTAGATATATCTTTATTATGTGAAGTTTCAAGTAGCCATTTTTCAATTTCTAAATTCTGTAACTTTCTATGCTTTTTACTCATATTATTATCGTGTATTCGATAGTATGCAAGGGGCTCCTGAACACTTGAGAATTTTGAATTAACAGATAGTCTAATTGTAAGATCAAAATCTCCTATCATTTGAAATCTAGAATCAAAATTATAGTCAAGAGATTTTAATGATTTTTGCCTTACAATAATTGTTAACATTCCAACTGGGTAATTAGAGAGCATCTCATCTAATACATACCCAGAGGGTAAGTTTTTCTTAAATGCTAGTCTTGTTTTTTTATTACTGCAATTTGCAATCCAGAAGTTAGAATAAACTAATGCCACATCTTGATCGTCAAATAGTATTAGTTGCTTTTCTAATTTATTTGCTTCCCACCAATCATCCACATCAAGAAAGGCAATAAATTCTCCATTAGCTTTTTCAAGTGCATAATTCCTAGCTTCATATAATCTAGTATGACTAGGAGCATAAAAATAATTTAGTCTTTTATCTTCATACGAATGAAAAATTTTTTTGCTATTATCATTGGATTGATTATCCCAAAAAATAATTTCCCAATTTTGGTAAGTTTGTTTTATGACTGAATCAATAGCTTCAGATAGATATTTTTCTCCGTTATAGCAATTTATAATTATGCTTACAAGAGAGTCTCTTTCAATTTTTTTAAGATATTGTCTCATCTAGTTCAGATTTATCGATACATATTTTTAATTCATCACAAACTGTCTTTACTTCATTTAATGTTAAGTCTGGATGAAGTGGCAGAGTTAGTATCCTAGAATAGATGCTTTCAATAATAGGAAGGGGTTCTTTGGTCTCTTTAAAGAGTGTAAGTTTATGATTGGGATAATAATGAATACCTGATTGAATTCCACGACTAGATAAATAATCCTGAACACTCTTTCTATTAATACCTTTTTGAAGTATTACAACGTAAATATGAGGTACTATTTCTGAATAATCATTTGGTAGAGTTGTAACATTTGGATATCCTTCAAAATATTTATTATACGTTTCAGCTATCTCCTGTCTTTTTTTTGAGAGATAATCGAATCGACGTAACTGCTCAATCCCTATTGATGCCATTAGGTTGCTCATATGATATCGCCAACCTTGAGATTTAACATCAAATTCCCAACTTCTTAATCCTGAAAAACGTTTCTCAGTGTCTTTCTCTACTCCAAGCAATCTTGAATCTCTTAGCTTTTGTAAAACTTCCTCATCATCTGTTACAACGCAACCCCCTTCTCCAGACGTTATATTTTTAATACCATCAAAACTAAAACAGGATATATCTCCAAAACTACCTACTTTTTTAGATTGATAATATGATCCAAAAGCATGAGCTGCATCCTCAATCACCCTTAAATTATTTTTTTCTGCAAATTTATAGATATCGCCTAATGGCCCTACTCCTCCACCATAATGAACTGGCATAACTGCTTTTGTTTTTGATGTCAGTTTGCTTTCTGCATCTTTCCAATCAAGGCATAAATTTTGTGAATCTACATCACAAGAAATTGGTTTTGCGCCAGTCGCGGAGATTGCCTGATAACTTGCAACATAGGTTAAAGATTGAACCAAGACCTCATCATCATTAGATATTCCAACTGCTTGAAGCGCTAATTGCAGGGCTGCAGTTCCATTCGCAACGCAGACAACAGGTCTACCAAAAAATTCTTTAAGCTCATTCTCAAAAATTTCTACTTCTGCTCCCATTCCAAGATATTCATTATCAAGGACACCCATTACTGAATTTTTTTCAGTATCAGTGATGCAAGATTTAGAAAGCCTTATATCTAATTTCTTCATTACATCTGCCATGGCGCTTTACCAGAGCTCCAAAGTTCTTCGAGATGATCTTTATCGCGTTTTGTATCCATACACTGCCAAAAACCATCATGATGATAAGCCATAAGCTGTCCCATTTGAGCTGCTTTTTCAAGTGGGGATCTTTCTAAAATCGTTTTGTCATTTTCAATGAAATCAAAAAATTTTGGTTCAATAATAAAAAAACCTCCATTAATCCAGCCTTGACTAGTTTGAGGTTTTTCTTCGAAACTTGTAACTTTATTTTTATTTATTTCTAATTCTCCAAACCGAGCGCCTGGATGTACTGCTGAAACAGTCACCATTTTTCCATGACTTCTATGAAAATCTAAAAGTCTATTGATATCTATATCAGCCAAGCCATCGCCATAAGTTAACATGAAAGCTTCATTACCAATAAATTTTTGCATCCGCTTAACTCTTCCACCAGTCATTGAATCAAGACCTGTGTTGACAAGTGTAACTTGCCAATCAGTATCTTCTACATTGTGCGGTGTAACAGAACCAGTAGCTAGCTCGACAGTAAAATCAGAATTCAAAGATTGATAGTTTAAAAAATAATCCTTTATAATCTCTGATTTATAGCCCAGTGCCACATAAAAATCTTTATGTCCAAAATGCGCATAAGTATTCATAAGATGCCATAAAATTGGACGTCCTCCTATAGGAACCATTGGCTTTGGAATTGATTCTGTGTACTCGGACAAACGAGTTCCAAACCCACCTGCTAATAATAATACTTTCATCTACCTGTCTCCCAATTATAATTAAATTCGTCTATGTTTTTTCTTTGAACTTCTTCAGGAGAGTGTTCTATATTAGCTACATTAAGAAGTAATGAGGGCGATTTAGACATGCCTTTAAAACCAAACCAAATTCCTGGTGGAACCGTTAATCTAAGATATTTATTTTCGCCAAGCGTTTCACTGCGAGTTTCTTCGCTTGAATCAATAAATACAAAATTTACCTCGCCAATTGGAACAACTATATTCATGGTCATTTTAAGATGAAGTTTCCAAGCTTTTATTGCACCAGGATTAATTTGAGAAAAATATGCTTCTCCAAAACCCTTAAAACTATCTTCACTTTGTTTCATAGCATGCATTACTGCACCATCTTTAAGATCAACTTTTTTTAAAGGTGTTATAAGTATGTCGTTAACGTTTATTTCACCCATGAAATGCCTCTTTGTTTAGCGCATTCAGCATATGCTTCAATCTGAGATATGGCAAAATCATGCATTGAGTAATCTTTTACTTCATTAATATGAATGAAGTATTGTTTGTACCATTCAACTGTCATCTTGACTGTTTCTTGGAAGTTTAATGTTGGCTGCCAATTTAAATCAAATAAAGCTTTGTCGCAATTAAGCTTTAACAACCCAGCTTCATGTAAATGATCTTCATTTTTTGACACGTCATTCCATTTGACTAGGTCCCAATAATTTGACATCTCATCAATCAAGGCTCCAACTGAATAACTTTGTTCAGCAGGAGGTCCAAAATTATATGCCTCTCCTGATAAGTCTGAAGACTCAGATAAGCTTGCTGCTAATTGAAGATATCCACTAAGTGGCTCTAATACATGCTGCCATGGTCTAGTTGCATTAGGGCTACGAATGTCTACGTTACCTCCTTTTGACCATGCATTCATGCAATCAGGAACTATCCGATCAACAGCCCAATCACCACCGCCAATAACATTTCCTGCTCTAGTTATACCAATTCTTACATTGGATTCATTATTGTCAAAAAATGATTCGAAATAACTACGAATAGCTAGCTCAGCCATTCCCTTGGAAGCGCTATAAGGATCTTTACCTCCCAATCTATCTGTCTCACGATACCCCCAAACCCACTCAACATTATCATAAGCCTTATCACTTGTTATCATTACAGCTGTTACTGGCTTACTAAGCATTCTAAGACCCTCTAAAACAGAAGCAGTTCCTATAGCATTGGTAGCAAAAGTTTCAACTGGGGATTCATATGAAGGACGAACAAGTGCTTGAGCGGCGAGATGGAAAACAAAATCTGGTTGATGATTTATCATAGCATCACAAATAGATTGTGTATCAGTTATATCAACGCGCATATCGATAATTTCAAGATCATTGGAGATAACTGCAAAGTTAGATGGGGTTGAAGGGATATCTTTTGATACGCCAACTACTTTAGCTCCAAGTAAAGAAAGCCAAAGTGTTAACCAGCTTCCTTTAAAACCGGTATGACCAGTAATAAGAACTGTTTTACCACTAAATACGCTATTAAAAGTTTTCATCCTCACATTATACTTTGTTAGAGATTTTATTGAACATAATGTCTATTATTTTAGGATTAGCTAAAGGTAAATTAATCATATTTGGGCCAAGTTTTTCTGAGAAATGGCATGTTCCTTTTTTATATAAAAAGTTAGAAAGAGGAACCTTAGAGTTGATTATTGGATCTATGAACCAAGTTGAATCAAAATCAACCATATTTTTTAATATTGGTTTAATTTTTTCAATATCAGGGTGAGAAAAAGCAAGCCTCAAAGGAATAATATTACGATTATTATCATAGTAAGCTTTGGGCAAATAACTTTTTAAGCTAGAATTTTCTAACTTAATTTTGAAGTAATTCAGTGATTTTTCTCTTTCATGGGCCACCTCTTTCCATCGCTCTATTTCATACAACCCTATCAGAGCAATAAATTCTGGTATCTTCGATGGATAGCTGTAATTTCTATTTGTGAAAAAAACATCAGCATCTTCATCTAAAAATGGGGAGCTGGTATTAAAGTTTTTTCTTACTAGCTCAAAAAAAGAATTAAGGAAGTTTAGAACACCATAGGTTTTAGGCTTTGCAAACAATCTTTCTATAGTAAATTGCTTATAAAGAGCTTGTTTCTTTTTGATTGGGAGATCTTCAGATTTTTTTTGAATATCTCTTACTTTTTTGATGATTTTAGCGTTTTCAGAATAAGCCAGTCCACCTATTAAGGCATTTATGGGCTTGCTATGGTCTGTTGAAAATATTGCAGCATCTCCAAAAGTTCCAACATTTTTATTTTTATATTTTGATCCAACAGCTAAGGCGCAATCCTCAATCAATAAGATTTTATTTTCATTGCATATTTTACTTATCTGCTCAATATCACAAGGAATGCCAAAAGAATGCTGAGCAACAATAATTTTTGTTTTATCAGAAATATTTTCTTCAATTGAGATTGCAGAGGAGCCCAAAGTCTCTGGATCAATATCACAATATATTGGTTTTGCGCCAAGACGAAGAATTGCATTAGGCATAACAGAACATGTTGAGCCGCATAAGATAATTTCATCACCTGGCATTACTCCCAAAGCCTTCATAATTGCAAAAAAACTCATTCTAGCTGAAGCAAATGACACAGCCTGGCCTTTACCAATCAACTCTGCAAACTTTGTTTCAAATAAAGAGGAGTTATTAGATGATTGATCTTGCAAACTTTGTTTTATTTTATTTAATTTATCTTTATCCAAGTAATCATGCCCATGAATAAATCCAATCATAGATGAGTTAAAGATATCTTTTAGCTTATTAAGTATTTTTTTAATATTCATGTATTAAATTTAATTTTAATGGTTTTTAAGGGATGTTGATTTTTAAATCAAAAAATATCAACATACAAGTCAAATTTCTAGAACTTTTGTAAAACTCTTTCCCAAAATAGTTGGGGTTTTTCTAAAAGAATTTCTTCCGGACAAATGAATTTATTTAAATAATCTTGATAGCTATCTTTATTTAGAGAGAATAGACCATTAGATACAAGACTATTTACTTGATCATTACTATCTACATAATTGATTGGAATATTAAGAGATTTTGAATATGCATTTATAGGCTGAAAGAATCTTGGGTCATCATCAAAAATTTTATAATTAATAATGCAGATAGGTTTGCTATGTATTACTGCAAAATTAATAGCTCCCGAAAAATGAGTGATAACACCAGAGGAATACTTAACAAGTTGCTCAGTTTCTGTTCCTAAAAGAAATTCTCTTCCTCTATAGATATCCTCATTCTTCGAAGCAACAGGGTATCCAGCAACTATAATCTTGATTCCTGTTGATAACTCAATGTCATCTAAAGTTTTATTAATAAGCTTTTCATATCTTTCTTTCGTAATGACGCAATCCACATCAGCATCATTAATAATATAATCGTGGATCATCCATGCATGATTTGGTAATAAAACATGATAATCATAATCTGGAATATAGGAAGGCTTATTCATATCTTTATTTATCAAAAAGCGATCATAATCAAACGTATGATTTAACAAAATTCTTTTATCAATATTATTAGTCTTATAAGAGATTAATTCATTTGGATTGCTAGTAAGTGTTAGCTGTGGAGGATAGTAATATCTAAGAATACCTAAAGAGTAGAAGCTAATTTTTCCTTGAATTTTTTTTCTAGGTGACTTTAAAACAGAACAAATTTTAGTGTACAAGCTTAATAATATATTTTTCTTATCCCAGTCTTTTGTCTGAATCCCCCCCCAAAGTGACCCATCAATATATGGAAGTTTGACTAAAAATAAGATAAACAAGAGCCTGAAGCTTTCTGATATATTAAAATATATAATACTTCCTTCTCGATAACTTTTAAGAAGAAAGTATAATTGATTGTAAGAAAGCACCTCTAGCTCATTTACGTCATTTATTTTTCCAAGATTATCATATCCAAGTCTTTGTGTTTTCTTAATTCCATATATCAAATTACATACATTAAAGAACATGACTTCAATATTATTTCTTTGAAAGAATTCATAGCCATATCTTTTTAGAAAATCTTTATTAATTGGTGAAATTGTAAAAATTATTATCTTTTTCATCATTTTAAATAAAAAATTATTGAGCTTTTGGTATGTCTTGCTATCAGGAATTTTTTAATAACAATGAGGATCATTAATTTTTATTATGGCCTGAATGATTTGATAGGTCTGTATTTAGAGTTTTTATGTAATTATCTTATATGCAGTGAACATCAAGCCATGATAGCATCTATTCAATTAATTACCCATTTAGAACATCTCTTTAAAACATTCCTCATAAACCCCTAGACCCTCTATTAAAGCATCATCAGGAATGGTAATTGGCGGTCCTATCTTGAGAGTACCTCGACCTGTACAAATTGAGAAAACACCTTTCTCCATTGCTCTTTCACAAAGATAATTAGTTAATTCATTATCTAGTTCATCTGAATTTTCTTTTGTAATAAAGACACCATAAAGCATGCCATTGCCAAGAATTCTGCCAATTCTTGAAGGGTATTTTACTTTCCATGAATCAATAATATCTTTCATGATTTTGCCTTTACGTTTGGATTCTTCTATTAAGTTATGATTATCGAATGCTTCTAGATTTCCTAGGCCAGCAGCGCATGCAACGGGATTTCCTCCATGAGTGCTGGTGTAGCCAGCATCTAATTCAATAAGTTCAGAAGATCCGAGAACAGCTGATAGAGGCATGCTTCCAGATATTCCCTTACCACAAATAACTAGATCGGCATCCACACCATAATGCTGATAAGCAAACATCTCTCCAGTTCTTCCAAATCCAGCTTGAATTTCATCAAAAACAAGAAGAGCATCATTTTCATTACACCACTCTCTCATGGCTTTAATATAATCAATTGGATAAAAAACAGCACCCCAGCCCTGAAAGGATTCAACAAAAAAAGCCGCAATGTCTTTTAAGTTAACTCCATCTTTTTCCATTAAGTCTAGATGATTTTTAAAAAGATCCGCTCCATCACCTTCAAAATTTTCTATAACCCAGGGAAAGGGGAAAGGCATATGTTTCATATTTGGATCTATGTAACCTATCCAACCTTTATCATTATGTTGACCACCTATCATTTGAGCGCCAAGAGTCTTTCCATGATAGTTGCCATCACCTCCAACAATAATAGATTTTTTCTTTGATTTATTTTGACCGTAAATACGAGCTATCTTTATTGCACGTTCAGTGGCTTCTGTGCCAACGCTAAGGATAATAGCTTTTTGCAAGTAAACAGGAGTCATTTCAATGAGTTTTTTTAAAAACTGAGCACGTATTCTTGTAGGATAATAATAACTATGGAGAAGTGGTTTTGAAATACATTCATTGATTCTAAGTAACGTTTCATCATTTGCATGACCAGAGTTTGTAACAAAAATACTAGAAGTAAAGTCAATCCATGCATTACCCCATTCATCAAAAATTTGGTGGTTTTTTGCATGATCCCATACCACTGGAAGTTGCTCTAAAGCATTTGATGATTCGTATAATTTTATTTCATCTAGCAATGCAAGTGACTCTGGAACTGGAATCTCTGTACAAATTTTTCTATGTACAGTATTTACCTTTGGTACATTGCGAGGGTTTATATTAAATGAAAATTTAGCCATATTTATTTATCCTTTTTTAAGTTACGAGAAATTTTGGGTTCTCTCGCAAAATTTCAACTATCCTATCTACAACAGGCTTTATAGAAATTATAGTCATAATATCATTATTGAAATTTATTTCTTTAATTAGTTTTTTCTCTCTCAGTATAGGAAGAACGTTAATGAACTTATCAGAATTACCTGGATATCTTTTTATTTTTCTAAATAAATTTTTACCATTTTTTCTTTCAAACAACACTGAAGGATTATTGTTTTTTAAATAATCTACTTCGGCTATATATTCAGCTAAATGTATTGCTGTAAAACTATTTACACCAACACCAATTCCTAAAACTTTACCATTATTGCCATACAATCTTCCTATTGGGCTGCTGATACCTTCTGGCTCATCAAAATCATGATAACTTGTATACAAATCTGCTTTTTTGCCTAGCGCACTTACTGAGTTAAGTGGATGGTTGCTTCTATTTACATCTTTGTATGATAAAAAAGTTTGGGCGACAATACCTCTACCTCTTGAAGGAGTAATATCCTTATCAAAAGGCTTCATCTTGTTCCTAACAACATCAACATCTTTTTTTGAAAGCGGAGGATTCTTCCAATCCACTGGATCAGTGATTTGGCCTGAATGTGCTGGCATGAGTATTGTACCTTTATCAATATCAACAACTTCTAAAAGAGAGTCAATAACATCAAGGGGTCCATTTATTACATTTCCAAGAGACTTTAAGGAACAGTGGACCATAACATCATCAGATATACTTATGCCCAAATCTTTAAAAAGATTAACTAGATCTTCTTTTGATGTAACCATTTAGAGATTATAAATTTTGAAGATGTTTATAAGTGGTATTAGACTCCTTGCTTAAATAATACTCAACTCGCCTAATATCTTCTGGAACATCAATCTCACCTGTATCTGGAGCTTCAAACCCTAGCATTCTGTCACCAAAGCATGAATTTTTATCTAATATAGTTGAGGACTTTACTATGTCTACATATCCATTACCAAAATAGGCAGGAGCAAACTCTTGCCTCGGAAGAGTAAAGTACTCTGGTCTTGGATCCATGGGACATAATCCATGAAGAAATTCACCTTGCATACCAAACATTTTTCCAGGCGTTTCTGCAAATTCATGAATAGATATCAAGCTGCTTGCATCAGGATTATCAATCATCTTAGTAATTGCATTTTGAACAACTTCAGGTTCTCTAAGGGGTGTTGTAGGCCTCAGAATAACCCAATATTCTGGAATATAGCCTTCGTTATCATTAAACCATTCCATTGCATGACGAATATATTCAATGTCCGTTGAAGAGTCTGTAGCAAGCTCGCTTGGACGAAGAAAAGGAACATCGCCACCAAAACTTTTTGCAACTTCAGCGATCTCATTAGAATCGGTTGAAATAATACATCGACCCATGTTTTCAACAAATTTAGCTGCGATAATGGAATAGGCAATCATAGGGAAACCCCCTATCTCCCTTATATTTTTTTTAGGCACCCCTTTTGAGCCACCTCTAGCAGGTATAATTCCAACAACATTTTTATTATCCATACTTCTATATTATTAATTAGAAACTGCGTTACGCTCTCTAAGACCTTTAAAAACAGGGGCACCAGGAGTGCCTTTTAAGAAAGAATCTATTGGCTTGCCACTATCTACTGCTTCTTTTATAACTTTGCATGTTTTATCAAATGCATCAATAAGAGAATCTAGATCATCTTGGGTCAGAGCATAGGAAAGCATTAAAACACCGGAGAAGCATAAAATTCCATTTTTAAACATTTCTTGTTGATATAGGGTTGCTAATTTAGGATCTTGGACACCATCATCGCCATGAGTATTAATCATAAGTCGAACAGAGTAACCTGCAAGTGAAACATTTTTAGAAAGATCATGTTTTTCAATCACTCTTTGAAAATTGCAATCAATGAAATCACCTTTTCTCCATAGGTCATCAATTACATTATTTTCTATATAAAAATCTATATTTGCAGAAGCAGCAGCCAATGTTAGTGCCTCAGGCGCATAAGTAGAAGAAAGGAAAACTTTATCAAAGTGTTGCATGTACTCTTTTTTTCCAACCAGCACCCCAAGAGGCATCCCATTTGTTATTCCCTTTCCAAATGTAGCTAGATCTGGAGTAACTCCAAAGTACTTACCTGCTCCTCCCATAGAGAATCTAAATCCTGAGATCATTTCATCAAAAATTAAAAGCGCACCATTCTCATGTGCAATTTCTTTAATTTCATTCAAAATCTTTCTTTGAGGACAAGTTGAGCAAGGTCCAAAAGATTTCTCAGGATATTTTCTGTATTCAGTTGAACTATCTTCACAAATATTAGAACATTCTTGTCTCTGACCAATCACAGGCTCCATTACAATAGCTGCAACTTTGCCCTTATGATTTGCAAACATTTCTCTTAATTTATCTGTATCTGCATAGTCAAAAGTTATTGTTAAATCTTTAACTGCTTGGGGGACTCCAGCATTTAAATCTGTTGTTCCGATATACCAATCCTGAAAGCCATGATATCCCCATTGAAATATCATATCCCTACCAGTTACATACCTAGCTAATTTAACTGAGGCTGCGCATACGTCACTTCCATTTTTTGAAAACTTAACCATCTCAGCGCAATCAATACAATCGATAATTTTTTCTGCCACTTCAACTTCAAGAGGATTTAGCATACTATATAAGATTCCACCCTTATTCATTTGATCTGTAATAGCCTTGTTGATAACTGGATGATTATGTCCAAGGGTTACAGGCCCACATCCCATAACCATATCAATATATTCATTTCCATCAACATCCCATGTATGACAGCCATCCTGTTTGTCTAAAAACTTAGGCGCAACTCCATCAGGAAAAACACCCGGCGCTCTACTAAAAGTATTGGTTCCAGAACCAATAACTTTTTTTGCTCTTTCGTACAAGGAATTGCTTTCCTTGATACCATTTTTTAATCCAATATTTTCATTCATAATTTTTAATTTCCTTTTTGATAGGCTATGCCGAACAATGCTTGTTATTATCTTTTTTTCTTATATTATATTATATAGTTTATTTATAAATAACCATAGTATAATTAATTATAGCTTAACTTATATTATAGGTCTTCTAAATATGGTTTTATCCAACTTAGTTGATTTTTAAAAATATTCAAGCCCTCGTCATCTCTATAGGCTTGCATAATAAAAGGACCTTTAAAGTCAAACTCTTTAATTTTTTTAAAAAATTTATTGAAATCAACGCATCCCTCTCCAAGCATTACTGGTCCGCCATTAAGAACTCTATCTTTAATATGAATGTCAGTAATCTTATCTCCATACGTTTCAAGCTCTTCAGATAGATTGAAGCCTAATGAAGCGCTGTTGCCTAAGTCATAATTAATAGTCACATTTTTAGACTGAAATTGGTTAATTAATTCAAGAAAGGGCTTAGGGGGCAAGTCAGTTTCAAGTGATAAATTCAGATCAAGACTCTCTGCTATATCAACAATAGGTTCCATCTTTTTTATAAAACGATTTGTGGCATCTATCCCACCCAAACTTGATTGATCAACACAGGGAATTACAATATCAGTAACGCCTAATTTAGTAGCATTTCCCAATAAATTAATAAGAACCATCTGACTTTTTTTTGCTATTGCGCTATCAGAAGAGTGAACGGGAGCCTCCATAAAATAATCTGCACAAATAGTTTTAACTTTTATACCAGTTTTTTTAGAAATAGTTTGAATTTCCTCTAAACCTCCCTCCCTCAATAATGGGTTTAACATACAGTCATTAAAATCAAGTATAAATTCAATCTGGTTGAGCTCAAATCCCTTTGCCAGGCTAAATTCATCTTGCCAATAACCCAGTGGATGAGCTTGATACCTACCCTTATATTTAGGCAAGAGACGGCCTTGCATGACGCCCAATTTGTATGATTTCATATGTTTTTATATTTAGTTAATTAAAAATTAGTACTCTCAAGACTCATAAATTGATAGATATTTATCCATAGCAATATTGTATGAAAAAGAAGTCATATATTTATTATTAGAATTTAGCCCCATTTTTGTTAAGTGTTGTTTATCTAGTGAAATAAATGATTCGATTCTTGAGGCGAGCTCATTAAAATCACTTGGCTGCACAAGATAACCATTGAACCCATTATCAATTTGTTCTGGAATTCCAGAAGTTGCTGATGCAACAATTGGCTTAGACATCAACATTGCTTCATTAATGGCATTTGGCATGTCTTCTGTTCCTACTGTTGGTAATACAAAAATATCTAATGAGCTTACATAGGCATGAATATTATTTTTGAAACCAGGTAAAAAAATATATTCTTGTAAATTATATTTTAAAATCATTTTTTCAAGAAGGCCTCTTTGATCTCCATCGCCGAAGACATATATGCGCCAATTTTTATTTCTAGGCAATAGATTTGCAGCTTTAATTAAAATATCGTAGCCCTTTCTTTCAATTAATAATCCAGCTGAGCCAATTACAAAAATATCCTTTGAAATTGAAAATTCTTTTCTAAAATCTATTTCATTATTTATTTTAATATTATCAAATAAAACAGCATTAGGAATTGCTTGAATTTTGCCATCGCCTATCTGTCTGACTTTAACTAGCTCCATTGCAGCGGCTTTGGATGCTGTGACAAAGTTATCGACATAATTATTTACAAGACTGTCTATGCATTTATCTAAAATGTAGTTTCTAGGCACTGCCATGTTATTAACAGTGAATACTATTTTCTTGACTTTAAGTAGGCCTGAGGTAACAGCCATAACCCTACAACTGTCTGCCCCAGGATATCCGCCATTATTAATGTGAACAATATCTGGTTTTTCTTTCCAAAGAAGAAGTATCTGGGTAAAAAAATAAATCAGATTAAATACTTGAAGTTTCTCAAATATACGAATAAGACATTTAACTATAAAATAAAATATTTTATTTTTTCTGTCAATTTTATTAAGAAATAAGTTCGGAGTTACTAGTCTTAGAGGTATAAAGCGCACTCTTAAGTTTTTATCTTTAATATCTTCAGTATATTTCACACTTCTTCTATATGCGTAGACAATATTATACTTCTCAGTAATTTTTGAATAGCTCGCGATATTTTCTAATGGCTTTTCACAACCAGCAAAAAAATCACAATCAGTATAAAGTAAGAGCTTGAGTTTATCGTCTGACATTTTTTTCTCCATAACTTTCATTGCCACCAAAAAAGATTCTTTTCATAACCAGATAAATGTCTTAAAAATCGTAGAGAAACAAATAATTTAGGCATTATTGTATTTAAATAATATTTAATTGATGATTTGATTAAAATTGGTTTCATATTAGATCATGCTTGCTTGAAAATTAAAGAAAAATATCCAAGAGTTAATTAGAGTAATTTCTATTTTTTAAATCAGATAAGTAATAAATAGTTGATGCAGCTACTAAAGCGCCAGGCCCAGCAGGAGTAAAGAAGAAAGTAAAAAAGAAAAATCCTTTTAAAATAAACATGCCTTTTATACCTTTAGATAGGGTTCTAGTCATTCCGTATAAGAATAAAGTTACAAATATAAAGCCAATCAATCCGTTGGAGCCAAGTAGTCGTGAATAGAAATTATGATCTGGATCACCTATTCTTTGTATTTGTTTGGTTTCTTGATAAAGCTCCCCTACTCCAAATAAGGGATAATTTACAAAATTTGATATCGAATCACGCATGGCCAATATCCGACCTGATGATTGAAAATCAAAGTCAATAATTCTTGAAACGACTACCAATTCACCTATAAATAAAATACTGCCGGAGATCGCAATCACAATAAATAAAAAAGGAATTATTATTAATTTAGCAGACATTTTAAATAGGGAATAAAAGACAAGTATTAAATAAAATAATAGTGCAGACCTGGTAGCTCCGATTAAAATTATAATTGCTACGCTAAGGTATAGAGTTAAAATTAAAAGTTTTCCGTATCTGATATATTGAACATTGCTTTTAAGCACTGTTGCTACCGCAGTTAATGCTACAAGTATTAATGTAATATTATTTATATTCAAATCCATCCCCTCTCCTTCAGAGTGAATGCGCTGGCTTTCAAGAACGTACATCGCAATTGTCTGCTCGACATTAATAATCATCATGCCTGCAGAAAATATACCTAAAAAACACACTACATAAAAAAAATATTCAATCTTTATCTTGGTAAGAATATTAATGGCTATTGTGTACCAAAGCATAATAATTATGAATCTACGGACTAAATCAAAATCTGATATTACAATCAAATAATTTAAACAAAGATATGCAAACAGCAAAGCAAATGGAATAAAGTTATTAATCCTTAGACTTCCGCGCAACATCATACTTATGAATAATAAACAGATCAGAGCGTAATCTTCAGTTACTCTTATTTGCAACAATATATCTGATGATTTTAAGAATATTCTATATGCTTGTGAAATATATGTAAGGGTGATGAGGCCCATTAAAAAATAAGCTATGTCACCAAAGGCATTCTTATTTCTTAACCCAGCGATAGGAAGATTAATATTAAAAGACATTTTATTTAATTCATTCTTTAGGCACTATTTTTTTGCCATTTCTTTGAATTTTATATTTTTGCTAGTTAGCTCTGCAAAATTGCCATGATCTACTATCTCCCCACTATCAAGCATATAAATTTCATCACAATCTTTAATTGTAGTTATTCTATGCGCAATGATAATTATTGTTTTCTTGTTTACAAGATTATTAATTGCTTTCATGACTGCTTCTTCTGTAATGGTGTCCATAGCGCTAGTAGCCTCATCAAGAACAAGCACCTCTGGGTCATTAAACAAGGCCCTGGCTATTCCAATACGTTGTTTCTGCCCACCACTCAATCTCACACCTCTCTCACCAACTTTTGTTTCATATTGATCTGGTAATTCCATTATGAAATCGTGGATACTTGCAACTTTAGCTGCCTCCATTACATCACTTAATAAAATATCTATTCCATTAGACATAAAGGCAATATTATTTTTAATTGTGTCATCTGTAAGATAAATATCTTGCGGGACATAGCCTATACACCTTTTCCATTCAGCATATTTATCTTTGGTCATCAAAGAGCTATCTAAAAATATGCTTCCTCTATCTGGGTAGTGTAATCCTAAAATAATATCTATAAGCGTTGACTTTCCTGCTCCAGTCTCACCAATAAAAGCAATTGATGTATTTTTCTTAATAGATATATTAATGTTTTTTAATAAGTACTCTTGTGTTTCTGGATATTTAAAATTGATATTCTGAAATTCTATTTGGTTATTAAGAGTGACTTCACCAGAATTTAATTTTTTAGGCTTAATAATATCTTGTTCTATAATTTTTAAATCGGCAACTATAGCCTCCAGAGCAGGAAAGTTGTAGTGTATTAAGGTTAAGTTAGAGTAAATTGCTTGAAGTGCGGGTAAAAGTCTATAGCCTGCAAATGCATAAAGAGCCATATAAGAAATTACATAGCTATTACTTTCTCCTTTTGAAATGAGATACAAGACAATAATCATAATACCGCCAAAGGCAACAATCTCAAGTATGTATCTTGGAGCATGAGATATGACCGTGCTTATAGCAGAAAATCTAGCATATTTTTTTGAGGGGATGCTATAGGTATTTATAAGTTCATCTTCTCCACCTTTTAACTTTAGTATCTTAATACTTGAAAAAATTTCACTTAAAATTTTATATCTTTGTGTAATGGTATTTGCAACTGTATTGCCTATTTTGTGAAGCAGTCTTCTCACCAAGATAAATATAAATACATATATACCTCCAAGTGCTACTAGAATAGTTAATGCAAGTTGAGGGTCGGCTGCCAACAGTAGTAATAATAACATTGCAGCAATAATAGACTTTGACATAACTTGAAGTATAGGAAAGAAGACACCGCTCATCGATCTGCCAATTTCTGCTAAAATATTTTTGCTTAAATCTGAAGAATTACGATTCAAGAAAAAGACATAATCTTGAGACAAGTATTTTTTTAGCATTCTCAGGGCAAGGTTATTTTCTTGCATGAAGACATAACTCTGCATCTTCCAATTCATATAAATACTATATAAATTTGCAGTTGCCATAAAGCCAAGTACCACCATTCCAGAAAAGAATAAGAAGTCATCAGTATTTTGAAAATTAAACTGAACGTAAAAATAATTCAGATATTTATTGGTAAAAATTATTGAGCTATCAGTCACCATGCTCATAAAAGGCACGACGCTAGCTACTCCTGCCATTTCGGCAGAGCCAAGAATTAACATACCAATAAAGAGAAAAACAACCTTCGATCTCTCTCCCTTGATAACTATATGTTCAAGTATTTTATATTTTTGCATAATCATAATATAGATAAATGATTAGTAGTAATTAGAAGAAATAGCTATATTGAAATCTTTTACCACGCTGAGCGGCCGCCATCAACTGGAATTATTGCCCCATTTAAATAACTAGAAGCATCGCTTAAAGCCCAAATCAACGTGCCTTGATATTCATCAACCTTTGCCATTCGACCAAGAGGTATCTTCTTATTAATTTTATCTAAAAAATCTTCGGATTGGTTATTTTCAACACCGCCCGGACATATAGCATTGCATCTAACATTCTCTTCACACCAATAAGTGGCTAGGTAACGCGTCAACCCAATAATACCTGTCTTAACAACTGAATAAGAGACAGGTTTGGAATTCTGCATATTCTTTGAAATCCCTTCTTGTGCATAAAGCCGCTGATCCGGTGCTATCAATCCCAAATCAGAGGAAATATTAACAATTGAGCCTCCATTAGGATTTTTTGATATTTCAAAACCATAATATTTTGAACACAAAAATGATCCTGTTAATGCAACGTTAATATCATTGCTCCAAGTCTTAAGAGGAAAGTTTTCTAACCTCGAAAAGTTTAGAGAATTGTTGTCCTCAATTTTAGGATTATTTGCTGCATTATTTACTAAAGCGTCAATACATCCATATTCTTTAATAATTGCCTTTGCATTAGCTTTAACCT
>Ga0209534_10000750_pt1 | contig 36103 bp, 52 predicted proteins | sample COG_07_FD_184751 | JGI IMG/M metagenome (GOLD analysis project Ga0209534, IMG submission 184751) | Pelagic Microbial community sample from North Sea - COGITO 998_met_07 (SPAdes) (version 2) | ecosystem: Environmental > Aquatic > Marine > Neritic zone/Coastal water | place: Helgoland, sampling...
CCGCATTGGCGCTGGGGATCAAGTTATGAGCGTGACTGAGCTTCTGCCGGATGAAAAGTCGCAAGGTGACGTAAATGCCGTCTTTAAGACGCGCTTTTATCCAAATGGCACTGAGCGGTCATACGGGCCTTATTCCATGAGCAACCCGACATCTGTGCGGTTTACCGGGCGTCAAGTGCGTATGCGCGTTGAGGGTCAGCGCTTGTCTGACTGGCGCGTTGGTATTAATCGGCTTGAAGCTGTTGGCGGTGGCCGTCGATGACGCAGCAGAACCGTCCACCAGAGCCGCGAGACAAGGACTGGCAGACGTGGGGTCGGCGCATGATGTCGTACCTCTCGCAAACCCGTTCTGCGCTGGTTCAACAGACTGGCAGTGAAAGCGCAGCCGATGACGGCACGTTGATGTGGGACAGGGAAAACTTGTATCCGGTTGTAAGTAAAAACGGCGAGTGGGTTCAGGTTGTGCTGGAGGACGGCCACGCTGACTTCATTCTAACGTCTGATGTTACGCCAGCCGCCGCAAACACAGCTTACAAAATTACATATGACGCTCCTGTAGGTAATGACGGCATTACGCAAGGCACTCCCGCATCTCGCATTGTTTTTGAGGAGGCTGGCCAGTACGTCATATCGTTTTCCGCGCAAATATCATCGACATCTGCCAGCACGGTTCACTTTTACTTTTGGCCCAGCATTAACGGCACAGACGTGTCTGACAGCGCGATGACAACGGCGCTGCACCAAAACAACGCCACGCTGGTTACGTCGCGCACGCAGATATTTACCGTTGCAGCAAATGACTATTTTGAGGTCAACTATATGATTGACAGCACGTCGGGCTTTTTAAACTACACCGCAGCGTCCTCTCCGGTTCCAGCAATCCCCTCGTCAACTTTAGCAATAACGAGGTTGCATGGATAACGAGCTTGAAAGATGTCGGCCTTGGATCGAAGCTGCTTTGGGCTATTCTGGAGGCACTCATGACTTCATTGACGTGGCCGAGGGCATCTACAAAGGTACGATGCAGTTGTGGCCAACGCCAAAGGGGTGCATAGTAACTGAAATCGTGGTATATCCGCGAAAGAAAGTTTTAAACGTGTTCCTCGGCGGCGGTGAATTGGAGCAAATTTTGGATATGCACAACGATGTGATAGAGTGGGCAAAAGCGCAAGGATGCGCGGCCCTAACCATGACTGGTCGCTTTGGCTGGAAAAAACCATTGGCGAAGCACGGTTGGAAGCCACTGCACACGTCCTATGTTAAGGAGTTTGAATAATGTCAAAAGGTGGATCAACCTCTTCAACAGTTGAAGTCCCAGAGTACATTGAGAAAGCGGCGCGGCGCAATCTGACCGAAGCTGATAAAATCAGAAGGTTGGGATTTATCCCTGAGTATGGCCCAACCGTTGCTGCGTTTACTCCTATGCAGGAAGCTGCGTTTCAAGGCACGGCACAAGCAGCTGGCGCTTTTGGCCTGCCCGGTGGTGGAATGTCAATGCAAGATATTTCTGGTGGTATGCCAGCGCCAACGACATACGCAGGCGGTGTGCGTGGCTATTCTGCTCTGCCAATATATGAGCAAGCCCTTGAGGCTTTTGGGCAAGCTCGCCCCGGACAAAAGAGATATGCAGAAAGTTTCTTTATTGACCCAGTTACAGGCCTTCCCGGCTCAAACATGCAAGCTCCAGTTGATTACACCGTAGCGTCCACTCCGGGTGATTTGGGTGGGATTAGCGCTGGTGGTGGAGACGACCCTTATTTTCCACCTGTCACTCCACCTGTCACTCCACCTGTCACTCCACCTGTCACTCCACCTGTTGTTACACCGGTTGTTACACCGGTTGCTCCCGGCCCGGTTTACGGAGGAGTGCCTACATCACCTACCGAAGGCGCTGTTTTCACGTCAACTGATTTTAGCGGCGAAGAAACGCCTTATACAATAGTAACCCCCACAGATGTACGTCCGCCGGGATATGTTGACAATACGCCCTCAACTTTCCCAGAGGTGCGTGAGTACTATGATTCGAGTCCACTGAACCCTTCGGCCCCAGCTGTATTAAAGTTTGACGATGGCACGTCAGTTGACTTGGGCTATGACCTTGGCCCGTCCGTTGCAGGCGGCCGAGGAACAATTGTGCCGGGTCAAACTACAGACATAGGTCTATTCACTGGCGGCGGCGCTGACGGAGTTGGCAACTTTGGCCAAGTGGGCGACTTCTTCGGAGGCATTGGTGACGCGCTCGGCATTACAGATTACAGCGGAACTGGCGGGGGCCTTCTTGGCGGATTGAACGTAACGGGTCCACCAGTGGAAAATAAAGTTACCTCATACTCCCACGCAACGGACAATGACAGACCTGCTGGGCCGGGCGACACTGGCTACGAGCAAGCGCAACTTTTGGACAGTCTTCAGAGCGGTGAAACCGGGATTATATACAAAGACGACCGTCGAGAAGTTTATTTAGATGGGGTTTTAATCGGCAAACCCAAGCGCGCCGATGAGGCAAGAGAAATGCTGGCCAAGGCGAAAGAGGAAAAAGCAGCGGCTTCCCAGCCTTTGCAGCCCTCCAGCCCTCAACCGCCTCCCCCGCCTCCCCTGCCTCCCTCGCTTCCCTCGCCTCCCCGGCAGCCTACCTCTACAGGCATGGAAGTAAGAGCGCTATCGAATGGCACTGAATACTATGTTGACGCCGCAGGCAACTTCGCAGGTTTGAAATGATTATGACACATGAGTTAAGAGCTAAAATAAGGAAAGGCGTGTAAAATGGCAGGCGGAACAGGAATGCCTACAAGCGCACTAGGCGCAGCAGCAGGCGCAGCATTAGGTGGTAGTGGAACACCCGTTACGACAGAGGCTATGCCCGCAGGCGGCAAAGGCGGCATAAGCAATGTCCAGCCAGCAGCTGCCCCAACGGTCCAGCCAGCTCAAGCAGTCGCGCAACCTGCGGCTACTTACCAGCCAGCTGTAATGCCTCAACAGCAGGGCTTTAACGTAAACCAAGCATCCGCAAGCGCATTGCAAGGCGCGCTTGGCTCAACACAGAAAGCCATGCAAGACCCGCTAAATGTCGGAGCGTACGCAAACCCGTACACCAGCGCAGTCATTGACCGCACTCAGCAAGACATTGAGCGGCAACGTCAGATGGCAATGAACACGCTTGGCGCGCAGGCAACTGCGGCCAACGCATTCGGCGGGTCTCGCCAAGGTGTTGCTGAAGGCGTTATGGCTGGCGAATATGGCCGCATGGCTGGAGACATGGCGGCGCAGCAGCGTCAGCAAAACTACAGCCAAGCGTTGCAGGCTGCGATGTCTGACCGTCAGGCTCGCCTTGCCGCTGCGTCTCAAATGGGTCAACTCGGCCAGCAGGCGTTTGGCACAAGCCAAGCAATCCAGCAGCAGCAAGCCCAGCAGGGTCTGTTGCAGCAAGGCATCCAGCAAGCACTTATCGACGCGGCGAGACAGCAATACGCTGGATATACTGGTGCGCCAGCTCAATCCCTTCAAGCACCGCTGGCTGCGCTTGGGATTGCGCAGCAAGGTGGGGCATCAACAACGACGAAAAGCGCAAACCCCGGCTTGTTTAGCTACCTTCAGATACCGGGGTTATTTATGTAATGCCACAAGGTTTCATCCCACTATCAAAGCAAATGGACTTTCTCTGGAATGAAGTGCAGGGAAAGGAAAAATCTGGCTTCGGCAAGTTCCTTACAGCCAATGCGTCTTCGCCAGAAGACTACGCAACCTTGTGGGATAAATACTATGAGCGTTCCGGCGGTGCTGGCGATGAAAAGGCTCGCAACTACGCAAGCAGCGTTTACGCAGCAATGGCCGATGGCACATCCAACGAGGCTTTAATATCGCCAAACGCCAAGTTCGCCTACGGATACTTGACGCAGAAGGGCTTAACTCCGCAGCAAGCCGCCGGCATCACTGGCCGCCTGATGGCTGAGAGTTATGAGGATATGAACCCAGACGCACGCAACACTCTTGCCGGCGGTCAAGGCACATATGGCGTTGCGCAGTGGCGTGGTTCTCGCTTGCAGGATTTGGCCGACTTCACTGGCGTTGACATTGGCGACATAACATCACTGCCCGCGACCAAACCCGGCGGCGGTTTACTTACAAGCAATCAAGGGGGTCAAGACATGGCCATTTCTAATAAGCCTCCATATATGATGGGCGGCGAGCAAACTTACAATGCACCCAACATGCGTCAACCAGCGGCACAGCAAGCTCAGCAGGGCGGGATGCGTGGGCTTCTGTCAACGCTGAAAGATGCGGCAACGGCTGTTGACCCCAATACTGGGCTGACAGGTTATCAGCGGTTTGCCCGTGCGCTTGATCCACTGATTATGCCGGAGATGCGCGCTGGCGCAGCGATTGAAAAGCAGGGTGCAGCTAGGGTTGCGGCAGACCGGAGAAATAAGACCGCAGACTATTTAGAGAAAATATCACCAGACGCAGCGGCTCTTTTGCGTGAGGGCTTCTTGTCTCCATCTGACGCGCTTAGAATATCAAGCGACAACAGAATGAAGGCAATGGCCAAGTCTGCTGGTGATGCGTTTCGGGCTGGGAATATGCAGGAGGCAATGGCTATATTAACTGAAATGTCGCCTACTGCGATGGGGCAGCAAATTGCGGCGCAAGCAATGAAGCCACCAAGCGAAGTTATGGGTGGGGGCAAATACACAGTCACTTATCCAGAAGGCAGGTCTGGCGAGCCAGTGATAACGGTGAACGAGGATGTTGTCGCGGCAGAGCAGCGCATTCGCCAAGCTGAGCTTGAGCAACAGCGCGCTGCTGCTGGATTGCCAAGCGACGCTCGCAAAGCCGAAGAAGCAGATTTTGAGGCAATATCGTCGTTAGATAATATTATTCAGGACATTGGCGGGATTGTTGATGACTTTGGATACAACGCCGAAACTGGCGAATTTACTGGCCCCCTAAATATAGGCTTGGGCGGGTTTATAGAAGGAGCATTTGGCTCAATTGGCGTTGGAGGCAAGGGCGCAGTTGAGACCGCAAAAGCGCGAGAGGAATTTGATAGGTTCAAGACTAGGCTAATTGCAGAAAGTTTGAGATTGAACGCTGGTGTGCAGACAGATGGCGACGCGAAGCGAGCCGCCGCGGAGCTTGGAGATGCTAAGACCGAGGCCACTGCATACGCTGCAATTCAAGAGCTTTTGAAAATAAATCAGCGGGCAAGGTCAGCAAGGGAGGCAGCCATCATTCGCCGAAGAGAGAGATTTAAGGTTTCGGGGGTAGATGTACCCGAGCCAGCGGCGGCTCCAGACCTTGGTTGGAGGGTTAAATAATGTTTATTGAAATTGACGGAATTGGCGACGTTGAAGTTGACGATGAATTTGCAAATTTAACGCCCGCTGAGCAAAACGCTTTTGTTGAGCGTATTAGGAGTCAGGTTGAGGCCGGGTCCGTGTCAAGTGACGCGCCCGCTGAAGCCCAGCCAGCGGAGAAACAAAGGCTACGATCCATAGCTCAAGGTGTAACGCTTGGTTTCGCTGATGAGCTTGAGGCCGCAATTCGCAACCCGCTTTCGGCTTTAGGGTCAGCGTTAGGTCTTTCGGAGGGTCAGGACTACAAAGAGCGGTTAGACATTGTTCGCAAGAAGCTAGAAAGCTATCGCACAGAAAACCCTCTGGAAGCGATGGCTTACGAAATGGGAGGTGCGGTACTTCCAGCCGTTGCCGGTGGCGTACTGACAGCTGGCACTGGCACAGCCGCCGTTGGCGCTTCCACGGCAGCCAGACTTGCGCCAACCCTCGCACGCGCCGCAAAGGTGGGAGCGGTTGAGGGTGGCATTGCAGGCTTTGGCGCGGGTGAGGGAGGCTTTACTGAGCGGGCAAAAACTGCTGCCACTGGCGCAGCACTTGGCGGAACGCTCGGCGCCGCTGTTCCGGTCGCTGGCCAGAAGGTTGGTCAAGTTGGCCGAAGGGCCATGGACGCACTTGGCGTTGGTGGTGAAAAGCGCGCACAAACCTTTTCTCAGCGCAAAATGCTTGAGGCTCTTGAGCGTGAAGGTATGACGCCAAGGGATGCGATGCGCCGACTTGATGAGGCTCGCAGGCTTGGAGTTGAGGATATTACACCAGCTGATTTGGGCGAAAATTTACGCGGAGCGGCTTGGCGCGCTCAGGCCACTCCGAGTGCTGGTCGGCAAGGTGTTCTTGAGCAATTTGCCGAGCGTCAGGCTGGTCAGGCGGAGCAAATATCTTCACGCGCTTCAGAAATGGCTGGAGTCCAAGGCGACACTGGCTTGGCGTATCTTGACGATCTTGCGCAAAAAGTTGAGGCAGAGGCTAGGCCCGCTTACCGTGCGGCTTATGAGGTTGAACTGAACGCAGCTCCATTTCAAGGTATGGCCAAAAGTAAAGTCGTAAAGGACGCATACAATAAAGCGGTTGAGCTTGCAGATATTGACCCGGACATTGACATCTCATCTATGCCAAAAGACTTGAGCAAATTCTTTGACGAGCAGATGGTTCCCGGCCAGCGTGTTTTTATGCCAACAGAGGTGGCGCACAATATAAAAAAGGGACTTGATGTATTAATTGATTCCGAGACCGACGCGCTTACTGGAAAAGTAACACAGCGTGGGCGCGCATTGACTAAATTGAAAAACTCTTGGAACGCAGAGATTGTTAATCAAAACGACGCATACAAAGTGGCAAATGCACAATTTGCAGACAAGGCCAAAATGAAGCGTGCCTATGACATTGGTTTTGACTTCAACAAAACTCCAGAGGAACGCCTTGCCAAGTCAGTTGGCGCAATGACCAAAGCTGAAAAGCAATCACTCCGCGTCGGCTTGATAAGCCAAGTTGAGGAGCTGGCGTCTAAAACTGGAGACGCAACAGACTTTGTTAAGACAATTTTCGGCACTCCTCGCCGACGCGCGGCACTTCGGCTAGCCTTTGATGACGCCAAGCAGTTTGATCGTTTTGAGCGGATGATGAAAATACAGGCCGACAAAATGAGAACGCAGCGCAAGGTATTTGGCGGTTCTGACACGGCTGAAAGGCTAATGCAGGGGGGAGATGCTGAAATTGACGCAAGCTCAGTTTTCGGCGTTGGGTCACAGCTTGGCATGGGGAATATTCCCGGCGCAGCAATGGCCGCAGGCTCTCAAATTGCTTCCAGAATGCAGGGCATGAACGAGAAGAGCGCTCAGGCAATGTCGCGGATGCTGTTTGAGCCTGATGCTGCGAAGCAAAGGCAGATGCTTGGTGGATTGCTTGGTCAACAAGAGATAGATGAGGCTATGCGGCGGCGAATGATCCAGCGTCCAGAGTTTTACTCTGGAATGATTGGCGGCATGAGCGGGCTTCTCGCTGGTGGTAGTGAATAAAGGACACGGCACATGGAACTTAAACCAAAATCACGCAGCGAAATTGAGGCCATTGTTCAGGACGCAATCTCAAGTGCAGTGGACTTCATTGAGAGTGAGATCAGCGATGACCGGATCAAGGCTCAGCGCTACTATGATGGCGAGGTTGACCTTGGCTATGAGGATGGACGCAGCAAGGTTGTAGCCACAAAAGTACGGGATACTGTACGTTCCGTGAAGCCAAGCCTGATGCGCATATTCCTCAGCACAGCCAAGCCCGTTGAATTTGTGCCGCGCGGTCCAGAGGACGTGGCGATGGCTGAGCAGGCCACTGAGTTTATGCACCACGAGTTTACCCGGCTCAACGGATACCGTGTCATCAGCGACGCCTTCCAAGATGCGCTGGTCAAAAAACAGGGTATCGTGAAGGCATACTGGATGACATATCCAGAGGCCGAGATTTTCACATTCACGGACTTATCCGACGATGAGTACACATATCTGGTGGACGATGACAACGTAACTGTGCTTGAGCATAGCGTTGAGATGGCAATCTCAATGGATCAGATGGGCATGGAAATTGAGCTGCCCGTCCATAGCGTAAAGCTAAGCCGCCAGAAAGAAATGGGCGAGCTGTGCATTGAGAGCGTCCCGCCGGAAGAGTTCTTCATCAACCGTGATGCACGCAGCTTTGACGATGCGTATATAGTTGCGCACCGCACAGACATGCGCGCTGGCGATTTGATCGCGATGGGCTACGATCCTGACGTTGTTCTCAAGCTAGATAGCTTGGAAAGCGGGTCAGAAATGACAGAGGCAGAGGTGTATGAGCGCCGTGGCTATGACATGGACACCTCTGACGATGATGAGCAAGACCCGGCGATGCGCAACGTCACTGTGACGGAAGCGTATATGCGCATTGATGCTGACGGAACTGGCGTGCCAATTCTGCACAAGCTCACATGCGGCGGCACTGCCTATGAGTTGCTGGACGTTGAGCCATGCGATGAGTTGCCGTTTGCCAAGTTTGAAATCGACCCAGAGCCACACACATTCTACGGCCGCTCACTGGCCGAGATTGTTATGGATGACCAAGACGCCGCCACATCTGTGCTGCGCTCCATCCTTGATAACGTGGCGATGACAAACAACCCTCGCCTTGGCATCGTTGAAGGCGCAGTTAATATTGACGACGTTTTAAACAACGAGATTGGCGCAATCGTGCGTATGCGCCAGCCCGGCTCAGTTCAAGAGTTGTCCGTTCCATTTACTGCCGGGCAGACACTTGGCGCGCTGACATACCTAGATGGCCTCGTAGAGAGCAAGACAGGCGTTTCCAGAGCATCAATGGGCCTCGACCCAGATGCAATGCAGTCAACCACAAAGGCTGCTGTGCAGGCCACTGTGCAGGCCGCAGCGGGTCAGGTTGAGGTTATGGTGCGCAACCTTGCTGATGGTATGCGTGATCTATTTGGCATCATGCTGCGCTTGATGAGCAAGAATGTTGACGAAGAGCAAATGATGCGGATGAATGGCTCGTTTGTGCCAGTTGACCCGCGCGTTTGGGATCAGTCAATGGACGTGAGCATTAACGTGGGCCTCGGCACTGGCCGTGAGGAAGAGAAGGCTATGGCTCTCAGCCAAGCCCTCCAGATGCAAACAATGGTTTATCAAAACTACGGCCCGATGAATGGTTTGGTCAGCTTAACTAATATCCGCAACACATTGGCAGATCAGCTGGCTGTGTCGGGCATACGCAACGCCGACCGCTACTTTGCACCAATCACGCCAGAGATTGAAATGCAGATGTTGCAGATGCAGCAACAAGCACAGGCCCAGCAGGGTCAGGCCGCTGATCCAAACGCTGCGTTCTTGCAGGCTGAGCAAATGAAGGCTCAGACCAAGGCGCAGACGGATATGGCTAAGTTGCAACTTGAAATGCAGAAGGCTGCCGCAAATGATGACCTCAAACGGGATCAGATGGCGCAGGACTTGCTGGTTGATGCCGCCAAAATCTATGGCGAATACGGCACAGCGGTTGACGTTGCCCGCGTGCAGGCTGAGCAGGATAAAATGCGCATGATTGGCGGCATGGCTCAGGGAGTGCCGCAGTAATGACAACAGAAATACGCATCGAGGCCGATGAGGCACGTCGCTTGAAAAACGACACTGCATTTAAGCAGTTCATGCAGAGTGTGCGCGAAAATCAAATGCAGATTTTCGCAAGCAGTGGGGCGGCTGACGTAGCCGCCCGTGAGGAGGCGCACGCGATAATCCGTGCGCTTAACCAGATCGAAGTGAACCTTGACGCCGCGCTTGCGGCAGAGACACTTTTGGATCGCAAACAGAGGAAGTAGCACCGATGGAATCGACTACCCTAGAACAAGCCGCAGAAAGCCTGCTGGCAACCTCCGAGGAAGTATCCGCAGGAGGAGATAATCTTGACGCAGCCGTTGATGAAATTACTGAACCCGATGACGATCAGGTTGAGGAAGTCGAAGCTGGCGGTGAAGAGCAAGATGACGTTGAGGCATCCAGCGAAGATCAGGATGAGTATGATCTTGATGATGTCGAGGTTGACGACGAAGACCCTGTAGAGGCTACTGAAGACACCACTGTTTTCTCCGTCAAGGTTGACGGCAAGGAAGAACAGTGGACACTGGATCAGTTAAAGCAATCTGCTGCGGGACAAGCGGCAATTAATAAGCGGTTTCAAGAAGTTGCTGAGGCGCGCAAGCAAATTCAGCAACATGCAGCCGCATTGCAACAGCAGCAGCAGCAAATCATGCAGCTGCACCAGCAAGCGCAAAACGGTGGACTGCAAGCTCCAACCCCGCCAACACGAGAGCTATTTGAAAGTGACCCAATCGGGTACATGGAAGAAAAGCTCAAGTATGACGAGGCTCACGCACAGTACGCCCAAAATATGCAGCAACTAAACCAAGTGCAGCAGCAACGGACGCAGGCTCAAGAACAGGCACGTCAAGCCTACCTTCAAGAGCAAGCCGAAATTCTGCAAAAGCACATTCCTGAATTTGCCGACCCCGATAAGGGAGACAAGCTCAAGAATAGTTTAGTCCAAACTGGCGTCCAGTACGGCTTTACGGAGCAAGAAATGTCGGCGGTTACAGACTCACGTTATGTGCGGGCATTGAATGATGCGCGCAAGTATCGCGAGCTGGTTGCGAAGCGCAAATCAGTACAGGCCAAAGGCGAGAAAGCCCGGCCAGTGGTGAAAGCTGGAGCGAAAAAGCGAAATGATGGCAACGCTGCAACTCGTAACAAGGCGAAAACTCGCTTGCAGAAAACTGGCTCAATCGACGACGCATTGAGCTTGATCTTAAATCAGTAAGTCTTTGAAAGGACACACCAATGGCACAGCCAGCACAGACATTCGATTCATACGATTCCGTAGGAATTAGGGAAGACCTCAGCAATGTTATTCATAACATTTCCCCAGAGGAAACTCCATTTTACAGCAAGTCTGCTAAAAAATCTGCCAAGAATACTTTGGTAGAGTGGCAGACAGATAGCCTTCGTGCTTCCGCTGCAAACGCTCACATTGAGGGCGATGCAACGGCAGGCGAAGCTCGCTCCGCTACAACACGTCTCGGCAACTACACACAAATCTTCAAAAACGCTGTTGTCGTTCCAGACACAGACGAAGGTTTGGACAAAGCTGGTCGTGCAAAAGAAGTTGCATACCAAACTTTGAAAATCGCCAAAGAGCAAAAATTGGACATCGAAAAAGCACTTTTCGACAACAATGCTCGCGCTGCTGGTAACTCCACCACAGCCCGTGAACTTGCTGGCGCTCCTGCATGGATCAACACCAACACCGACTTCGGTGCCAACGAAGGTGCTGACCCAACTGGCGACGGTACAGATGCTCGTACTGATGAGACCACAACTTTGATTGCGTTCTCACAGGCTCGTTTCGACGGCGTTATGCAGTCCATCTGGGAAGAAGGCGGCAAGCCAGACACAGTTTATTTGTCTGCTTTCCAAATGAATGTAGCTCTGGGCTTCACAGGTAACAACAACCAGCGTTCAGCAGTACAAGCTGGCGATGAGCGTGTTATCAAATCCTTGGCAGTATATGTAACCCCTTGGGGAAGCGTAGAATTTATGCCAAGCCGTGAGAACCGTTCCCGTGACATCTTCATCATGCAAGATGACATGTGGGAAGTTGCATCCCTGCGCGGCACAAAGAACGTAGCTTTGGCAAAAACTGGCGACAACACTACTCGCCAAGTTGTAACAGAGCTTACACTTTGCGCCAAAAATGAAGCTGCTAACGGCGGCATCTTCGACAACACAACTTCTTAATTGTGTAAATTGGGGGCGGCCTGTGTCGCCCCCTTTCACCATCTGGAGGCTTAAATGAAAAAAGTTATTGTAAACGCGCTGAAGATGAAGTGCAGCAAAGGCCGGATTGAGAAGGGCGAAACAGTTATTCTCTCCGATGAAGAAATTGAAAAAATCACCAAAATTCGCCCAGCCATCTTAACTGTGCTGGAAGACGTAAAGCCAGTGGCCGCTGCGCCAGCTAAACCCGCAAAAACCAATGGCGCGAAGGTTGCCAAAAAGCCAACTAAAAGGTCGATCAATGTTAAAAGCAAATCACTCAACTAAGGTCTCGGAAAAGTTTACCGTTGACGATGATAAGATCATTATCAAGAAAACCTTTGACGCATCCCACATGCTCAAGGACGCGGCACAAGCGCGTGAGGTAACGCAAAACAGCTTTGGCTCAGACTACAAGCATGTGGGCAACGTAGACATGGGCTTGCTGGCCATATGGCTTAAAGAGGCAGGTGTATCATGGACTGATACACAAGCGGTCAAAGATGTGTTAAAACGTAAGCTAATGAGCAACGAATTTAGCGCCCTTCGGGTCTGGGAAGGCAGTTACTGAAATGGAAATGGACGCAATCTTGAATATACTATTCGGAGTTGTCATCGCTGGCATTAGCTGGTGGTTAAAGACGCAACGCGAAGAGCTGGATCGCCTTCGTATTTTGCTTAATCGAACCCGCGAAGAAATGGCTAAAGAATACGTCACAAAGTCTGACAGCTCTGAGGTTCTTTCTCAAATTATGAATAAGTTTGATCGGCTTGAAGAAAAAATTGACCGGCTAATGGAGCGGTAAAATGATTGAGGTTCTCGCTCTCGCAAGTGCGGTTAGCACTATCGCAGGCGGGATCAGCTCCGCCGTTCAGGCTGGCAAGGACGTTGGCTCTGTGCTGCCGCAGTTTGGCAAGCTGGCCAAATTAGAGGCTGACATTCACCTCGCGGAGCAAGGCCGACACAAAGGCCCACTTGGCAGGCTTACCTCAACTGAGGAAGAAGGCTTTGCAATTGCCAATGCCAAGATAAAACATAAGGAAGCTATGGATACCCTTCGCAGCCATTGCCAGCTATATGGACCGCCGGGCATGTGGGAGACAGTCCAACGTGAGATGGGCGCAGCCAGAGCGCGGCAGAAACGTGCGCTTGAGGAGCAAGCCGCTAAACGTGACCGCATCTTTTACTTCATTACGATTGCGGTCGCCTGCATAGTTTTTGCAGTCGGCAGCGGCGGCTTGCTCTGGCTCGCAGCCTTGCTAGCGGATGAGGTGAGATAATGTGGGTGCTTCTTTGGTTTCAGCTTTCTGCAAGCGTAGTTCACTTCGAGGTTGGGCAGTATGGCTCTGAAAAAGATTGCACGGATGAGCTGCGCAGGGCGTCTGTTCTGGTGACGAAGAACAATGAGTATCTGCAATGCTTAAAAATTACGAAAGGTAAATAGAATGGCACACACGATACTTGATGACTGGAAAGTTCTGCCGCGTTTGATGATGCTGGCAGTTACTGTGCTGACCTATCAGGCGGTGCATTGGTTTATGGGGTTAGATGATCCCAGCGTTGCTCAGTCAGGGCTTGTCAGCGTGTGTATGGGGGCGCTCACAGGCTGCTTTGGCATCTGGATGGGTAAGGAGTCCAAAACAAGCGTAACCAACACTGGTTCAAGCTCAAAAGTAGAGTATGAGGTGGGGCAATGATTGGCCAAATCATAGGATCACTCGGCGGTCTGGCTGCAAGCTACATTGACGGCAAGACTGCCGTGAAGAAAGCGGAAGCCGAGACCAAGATGAAAATTGCTACTGGCGAGATCAGCTGGGAGCAGGCTGCCATCGAGGCCAGCAATAATTCGTGGAAAGATGAGGCGTGGACAGTGGCCTTCATAGCCATAGTTCTTGGCAGCTTCATACCGGGCATCCAGCCTTACATGGCGCAGGGTTTTGCTAATCTGGACGCTGCGCCAGAGTGGTTTCAGTGGGCAATGTACGCTTCGATTGCGGCGAGCTTTGGCATACGCACGGTAAAGGGGTTGAAAAAGTAATGTTCCTCGCGGCCCTACTGATATGCTCAACATTGGAGGCACAATCCTGTGTGGTCGTCGCAAATACGAACAATATATGGTACAACGAGGCTAAGTGTCAGGCAGACGCGATGAACTTGGCGCTTGAACTGGTTGACAAGGGCTTTGCTGTAAGGCCGTATTGCTTCAAGGTAGGAGACAGCACATGAGCAGAACTACACCAGCGAAGGGCAAGGCCCGAGTTAAAGTTACATCAAGCGGGCGTAAAGTCAGCTACGGTCAAGCGGGCAAAGCGAAAGACGGCGGGCCACGGGTCAAGCCCGGCACGTCCAAGGGTGATGCGTATTGCGCGCGTTCTGCCGCGCAGAAGAAAAAGTTTCCCAAGGCTGCGGCTGATCCAAATAGCCCGCTAAATCTTTCACGCAAGCGCTGGAAATGCTCCGGCACTAAATCGAAGAGGACTTAATGAAATGGGACTGTATTCAAACATCGCAAAAAAGCGTGCGCGCATTAAAGCCGGAAGCGGAGAGAAAATGCGCAAGCCCGGCACTAAAGGAGCGCCAACGGCCAGTGCATTTAAAGCGGCTGCCAAGACAGCAAAGAAAAAGGCTAAAAAATGAGCAAGGCAATGGCAACGCTCCAAGCTAAAATCGGCACAACAGCCGATGGCGAGTTTGGCCCGAATACAGCGCGAGCAATCGCAAAGCACTTCAACCTATCCCCGGCGCGTGGCGCACACTTGATGGGTCAGGCATCGCATGAAAGCGGTGGCTTCAAGCGCACCCGTGAGAGCCTGTATTACAGCACGCCAGAACGCATCCAAGCCGTCTGGCCATCTCGCTTCCCAACCGTTGCCGATGCAGAGCCGTATGCCAAAAACCCAACAGGGCTTGCTGGCAAGGTTTACGCTGGCCGCATGGGCAATGAGAATGAAGCGCAGGCTAGCCTGTACATTGGGCGAGGTTTCTTGCAGCTTACCGGGCGTAATAATTATCGGGCGTTTGCGTCTGACATGGGAGTGCCGAAGGTTATGACCGACCCAGACTTGGTGGCTGACGAATATGCCTTTGAGACTGCGCTGTGGTTCTTCAATAAGAATGGGTTGTTTGACATTGCAGACGAGGGCGTAACGAATGACGCCATCAAGCGCATCACGCGCAGGGTGAACGGCGGCTATCATGGTCTGGATGATCGAAGCAACCAGAGCAAGAAAATCCACACTTGGCTCATGGCCTAGTTTAGCTAAGTTAGCTAAGTGGCGAAGCAAGATCAAAAAGCAAGCGCGGCGGTGGGTAGGGCCGGAGAGCATTTAGCTCTCGCCTACTTATCGCTTGCTGGATACATCTGCACGTTGTGCCAGATTAAAGATCACGATGCGTATATACAAACGGATACACAGACGTTGACCTTGCAGGTTAAAACCGCAAGCAAGACGCACAAGACCACCAATAGATACGCATTCCACACGCCGAAAAAGAACGTCGATGTGTCAGACGTGTTTGCGTTTGTATCTATTGATTTAGGCGCTGTGATCTTCCGCCGGGGTGATGAGCTGACCTCTGTGACAACATACATTTCGCCAGAGGAATTTATGGATGAAAAGCAGTCAATGCAAAAAACATTCGACAGCTTCAAATAATCGCTTGTGACCGAGTGCGGCTTTCATTACAAAGTTTGAGTGGGTGGCTATCATCACAAGTAAGATCGACTTGCCGCGGGACGGCGGTTGTTTAGCCTAGTGTGACGTTGCTACCAAATGTGCCAGCATTCAATTCAACGGCCACCCACACGATTACTAGAATATAATACCCACTAGCGCCATCAAGCCAGCGCCGCTTGCGAAGCCAAAGATGGCTCCGACAAGTCCGGCGATGTGAATTTTACGCTCTACCTCTTCGTCAGTCATCACTCACCCTCCTCAAAGCAGTTGTTCAACGGCTGAATAGGTTGCTTGCTAAACACCCATCGCCACTGCCGCTTGGTGTAACCCGGAACTTCCACGAAATCACGCGCGCGGTAAACCTTGTTCGCTTGCCACATTTTCTTGAGATAGCTTGACGTGCGAGGGACGCTATCACCCAGCAGCTCAGCGGCCTCTGCTGCCGTCACGCGCTGGTCATACGGGATCAAAGAAAACAGGCGATTGCCTTGGTCAATGCTGTGTTGTTTGCTGGCATCGGCTGCGCGCTGCATAGATGGGGCCACAGTTGTCGGCCTGCGCGGGCCAGATGGTAGAGCTTCACGTTTGCGCTGGCGATACATGAGATTTTCAAACTCCCACAGACAGTGGCCGTATGTGATCTCGTAGCGCTCGTGCTTATCGGTAACGCCCTCCAGCTTAGCCCTCAATCGCTCTGCTGCATCTTTTTCATATCGCGCTTTAGCAGATCGAGAAGCGCTTGCTGCTCTTCCAGCCGCTGCTTCAAGTTTGGCCGCATCGCCGTCTTCTGCTCCGTCAGCATTATGCTGTTGTTGCGCTCCAGCCTTTTTATAATAATCTGAGTTTGGTCCGTACTCACGTTTTTTCCTTTCAAGTTTTATGTTCGCAGCCGAACAAATGCGATATATTGTTGACGGTGATACGCGCAGCAATTCTGCGGTTTCAATCTGTGACATGCCTTGCTGAGCGCAGTCAAGAACGTGGCGGGTGAGCGCATCTGGATCGTATTTCATTGGTAATCCTCCAAGGGGTCTATCTGGCCTACGCCGTTGCAGACTTCGCATTCTTCCATGTGGCTTCCAAAGTCGCCATGCCAAGTTGAGCTTTGACGAACCCAAACATCGCGCTCAACCTCGCCTTCGCCATCGCATTCAGGGCAGTTGATTATATTAGTCATAGCATTGCGCTCCTGATGAACAATGGCACTGCAAACAGAGCCAAGAGGAATGTGATTTCGGCGGCGATTTCTAGCTTATGTTTCATTGCTGGTTCTCCCGGTTTGAGTGGGGAGCCGAAGCTCCCCGGTTGTGTTAAATGTAAAATTTGCCTGCGCCGCCACCAATGTCTGAGAACCGTCTATCAGCGCGCAAAACTTTTTTTCCACCGCGCGGGCCGATAACAACAGACAAGGTGGTGGCGTATAACGTGCCTTCCCCGAAGCAGCAGAAGCTGGCGTATGAGCCATGATCGGATACATCAATGCGTAAGTCATACTCTGGAGCATCTCCTTCGATTGAACTCTGCGTGTTTTTCTTCATTGCAGACATCAAGCGAAGTGCTGCTCGCTTTTGAGACATGTTGAGTTTTGATGCGTCGATTTTTTCGATTGCTGTTGCGATTGTCATATCCGTTCTCCATCTGTTTATACAATTACACTAATCCGCAAATCATCCTATGTAAATACTAAAGATGCACTTGCATAAACTTTTTTTAGGATGTAACGTCCTATCAAATTAACCTTGGAGGGTGACATGAAGAAAGAAAGTCGAGTGGTCTTAACTGAAGCCCAGCATGAGGCGCTGACGTTAGCCGCCGAGCGCACTGGCATGGCGCTGGCCACGTTTATCAGGTCGGCGGCACTAACCGTGGCGGCCAATGCAGGCATTCACGCTGAACAGCCGCGAGCTGACTAATGGTCAACGGGCGCAATAAGGGTGCAAGTTTCGAGCGGGAAGTTGCCAACATGCTTCGCGATGAGCTGGGCATAGGTTTCAAGCGCGACCTTGAGCAATACCGGGCTGGCGCTCATGCTGACCTGATCCCAGACGATCCGGCATTCCCGTTTACCTTGGAGCTAAAGCGTTACAAGGACGGCCCAATTGGCGGTGCGCCTGCATGGTGGGAGCAAGTTAAAATTGCCGCTGAGCGTGAGCAGAAGATGCCGTGCCTAATATATAAATACGACCGTAAGCCAATGCGATGTGTGATCCCGCTGGCTGCGTTAACCGATTGCGATCACGATTACACTGTAGAGGTCGATTTCGAGACCTTCTGCTATATTGCTAGGGAGGCAATGCAATGACTGAAATAAAACTTACAGGCAAAGAAGACCTTTGCGAAATTTCCGAAAAAAATTACTTTCCTACTGGTCGAAATTGGTCAGACGACAGCAAATCATTTGAAAAAATATTAAATGATAGTTGTGACTTTGCTCTTCGCCTTGGGATGCTTGAGGCGTTGGATTCAATGTTTCTGAAAATTAATGTAGTTGATGGGGAACCTGAATTTACGGCTTATGTAGCAATCGCTGACCACAAATTTTCGGCGTTAAAGGTTTTAGACAACAGCTTTATTCAAGGAGACGTTGATTGTGATATGAAGTTAAGATTTGATTATCCCGACAACGAACTTACGGCGGAGATTGTTGAATGATCCCTGCTGACAGATTATCCAACACGGAATACCATTCCAAAAAGGATCACATATCGTCATCTGACGTTAAGATGGTCCACAGCAAATCGCTGGCACATTGGAAGGCGAAGACATACAGCTCAAGCCCAGTGTTTGATATGGGAACCGCCGTACACGCAATGGTGCTAGAGGATGGCAAGGGTATCATCCGTGGGCCAGAGACCCGCCGGGGTAAGGCTTGGACGGAAGCACATGAAGAAGCACAGGCAAACGATCAGACCTTGCTGACCGCCGGCGACTATGACCTTGCGCGGAATATTGCCGATAGCGTACTGTTTCATCCAGCTGGTCAACGCATGGCTGGGCCGACAACGGTCAACGAGGCCAGCTTCTTTGCCACTGACCCTCAGACTGGGCTGAAAATCAAGTGCCGCCCAGATAGCTACTGGGATGCCAAAGGTGTCCTATACGATCTCAAGACGTGTCAGGATGCTTCACCCAGAGGCGTGGCGAAGGACATGATTTCGTACAACTACGCAATACAGCAGGCCTTTTACATGCACTGCATTGAGCAGGCGGGATATGAGGCGTCACAATTTGTATTTGTTAACGTCGAGAAGTCTGGCGCGTTTGCAGTCTCGACAAATATCATACATGAGGAATATCTTGACTGGGCCAAGGGCGAAATGCACATGACCCTGCGCAAGATTGCTAAAGCCAACGAGGCCCAGAAGTGGGACACTGGTTGGTCAGATCAAACTAATGTGATTGATCTGCCACGATGGCTGCGCTTAGATGCAGTCGAACTTTAATAGCTTGGAGAAAAACAGATGGCTAAAACAGACTTTAAACCCGTAATGATCCGCAACGTGGAATTTAAGTACCCCCGGCTCAACGCCTGTTACCGTTACAATACTTCGGAAAAGAAAAGCGAAGAGTGCGCGCCAACGGCGTCAAACGCGGCTTACTCTATCGCTTGGGAGATGTCAGCTGATGACGCTAAAACGCTGCACGCCGATCTGAAGGCACACTATGAGACGTGCCAGACTAAAGCGCCATTCAATAAAATTTTCGGAATGAAGAAACTTGACAGCGGCAACTTTGAGTTCCGCGCCAAGCGCAACGGCACAAACAGCCAAGGTCAGCAGAACGAAAAGCCTCGCGTCATCGACGGCATGAAGCAGCCTCTGGCAGACACAGCTTTCTGGGGCGGCTCAAAGGGTAGCATCAAGGTGACAGCGTATCCCGTGACCGATCCAGACGGCAACGGTGGCATCTCGCTGCTGATTGATACCGTGCAGGTTACGCACGCAGTCTACGGCGGCGGCGGCCTCGATGACTTTGATGAAGTGCCGACAACAATGGCTGGCGGCGTTGACGCATCGCTGGATGACTTTGGCCCAGCCGCTGCACCAGCTCAGTCGCCAGCGCAAGACATGGCCGACGCGCTCGACGGGGACGAAATTCCGTTTTGAGTATAAGAAAACCCCCGGCAGTTGGGACGCTGCCGGGGGTTAAAGTGAAAGCGAACCCACGATTGGATGGAGAAAGGTCCGAACATGCACAGACTAACAAAGACAAGCGACGTTGGCAAGAAAGAGCTGCTACTTGCAGCAGGTGCGCGCGACACTCGCATTAATCAAACCGGGTCAGAGTACGACGGCATTACAATCGGTAAAATAGCTAAGCTCGTCAGCGAACCGCAGGCGACCGAAAAGGCCGACGCGCTGTTTTTCATTCCGTCAACTTATCGCGAACACGATGGCAGAAGTCACGCGACACAGCGCGAGCATGGCGAGTATTGGATGCTGGCCATTGACGTTGACGAGGGCGACCCATCGCTCACCGAGGTCAAGTCAGCCGTTGAGCGTGTCACTGGCAACGCATCCTCACTGATCTATTCGTCATCCGGGGCAACAGAAGACAATCGCAAGTGGCGTGCGCTCATCCCGCTGTCAGAGCCGATCAGCGGTGAGGACTACGTTGACGCCCAGCTCGCACTGTTTGACCTCATGCAACAGGAAGGCATCACATGCGATGCAGCCCTCTCACGCACTGGTCAGCCGATCTATCTGCCAAATGTGCCGCCAGCTCGACGTGATAACTTCGGACAGCCAGAGTTTTATCACGGGCTGCGCAATCGCGGTGAGGGTTTACTGATCCCAACCGAAAGCAAAATCTGGGCAAACTTAGAGTTTCGCCGGAAGAATGAAGCCATCGCAGCTGAACGTGCCGCCGCCGAGCGCCAGCTGCGTGCGCAAAATCGTGCGCAACAGCGAAAAGATTTCGATGACGTTGATCCAGTTGCCGAGTTCAACCGTAATAATACAATAGCCGACATGATGCTGCGCCACGGTTACGAGAAACTTGGCCGATCAGACAGCTACCGCTCCCCAATGCAGACATCCGGCTCACACGCCACTAAAGATTTCGGCACGCATTGGGTCAGCCTGTCAGGCTCAGACCGGGCGGCTGGCATTGGCCAGACCAGCGCAGAGTTTTGCTGGGGTGATGCCTTCGATCTTTACTGTTACTTTGAACATGACAACGACATGCGAGCCGCCGTGCGCACTTACGCCGCCGAGCTGCGGCCCAGTAAGTTTGATGAGGTCAACCAACAGTTACCTGAGCCAGATGACGGGCTGGATGACTTTGACACTATACCCGACCCCGAGATTGAGCCTGAGAGCCAACCTGAGCCTGCACAGAGGCTCGAATGGCCAACGCCGGTTGGAACTATCGACGAGGCAAGTTTACCTCGCAGACGGTGGATTTACGGGCATCACCACATTCGCGGCTTTGTCAGCGTCACGGCGTCAGCTGGTGGCATCGGCAAAACCTCGCTCACAATGGTTGAGGCGCTGGCTGTGGTCACTGGCCGGCCATTGCTGGGCGAGAAGGTACATGAGCCAACAAATGTTTGGATCGTCAACCTAGAAGATGACATGGCCGAGATGCAAATCAGACTGGCCGCCGCCATGAAGCAACATAACGTCACGCACCCGGAGATAGCTGGCAAACTGTTCATGGATGCGGAAGACACAATTGGCATCACGCTGGCTGCGGAAACCAGAGACGGCATCGAGACCAATGACGCCTTCCTGAGCCACATGCGAGACAAGATAAAAGCCAACGACATCGGCCTTGTGATAATTGATCCATTCATCTCGACGCACGAAGTCAACGAAAACTCAAACATGAGTGTGCAGAAGGTGGTCGCAATGCTGCGCCAGCTGGCCAGAGAGGCTGGCTGCGCCGTGCATGTGGTTCACCATGTGCGCAAAGGCAACGGAGAGGATGCTGATATTGACAGCGTGCGCGGCGCAGGCTCACTGATCGGCGCAGCTCGCGCAGCCAGAGTTATCAACAAAGTTAAGTTTGAGGACGCCGTGGCGCTCGGAGTGCCAGAGGCCAGCGCGACAGGTGTCTTCCGGGTAGATGACGGGAAGGCCAATCTCAGCGCACCTCTGCCAGCGGATAAGGCAATCTACCGCCGCATGGTCAGCACAAAGCTCGACAACGGCGAATACGTTGGCGTGGCCGTTGAGTTCAAGCTACCCGATCAGTGGGAGGGCATGACGACCCGTGTGGTTAACAACATGCTTGATCTGATCGACAAAGGCCCAGAGGACGGCGAGAAGTATTCTATCAGGCCGCAGGACAAGCAACGCTGGGTTGGCTCGGTCATCACAGGTTACAGGTTCTCAGACCTAGACCACACAAAGACAGCAGGGCAGGCAAAGGCAATCCTGCGCCAGTGGAATGACGAAGGTCTGCTGGAGGAAATTGTCTATCACAGCCCAAGCCAGCGCCGGGAGCGCAAGGGCGTTGTATCAACGGGCAGAGTTGGGGAGATGAACTGATGGAAGTGAAAAGCACACGACGTGAGTGGACGGGGGATTGGAGCGATTGCTTCTACCGAGATGACGATTACGAGCAATATGACAACGTGCAGATGTTCGCAAACATAGCCGACCATTTGTACGACCTATGTGGAGGCGAAACGCCGCTGTACTGGCCAAACTACGAGAAAGCGCCGTGGCACCTGCAATGCGCAATCACAGTAAATGGCAGGCCAACGGAGATGAACTTCTGGCCGCACAAGGCAAAGGCTCAGATCAGCTATCAAAAGGTGACTGAGGGGTGGATGGAAATCCATATGCTGATAAACTCAGTGTTCTTCGCCAACGACGATCAAGACGAGGATGATTTCGATGTTATCGAGTAGTGCGTCAGTGGAAAATTTCAGTGACGCATGTGTGACGCGCAGTGACGCATTGCTGAAATTCGGTCAATTTGTGGGTGATTCGGAAATCGAGCAAACCCCTTATTTATATAGTGCGTCAGTGGATTTGCTGAATTTTCCTACGGAAAATTTACCTCCAGTGACGCACTTTGTCAAGGCGCAGGTCTTAAAAAGAGTTCGCAAAAGCGAACACTCTCTTTTTTTGAGACGACCAGCAGCTCCACTGTCCCGCCTTCCTTCGCTGGCGCGAAGTCGGGCCAGAGGCGCAGCTTTGCGTCCTAACTCCTGCTGGCAGGGTTATCAGGGTTTACGGGAGCTGGTCCACAATGGTTAAAAAAGCAAAAGCAAAGTCGGATAAGGCTAAAGCGGCGATGGCCAATCGTGGCACGTTTGAGAGCAAGCATACGAACTATGGCAAGCCGATCCACTACAAGGTAGCAGCAGCGGTCGAGCCGTTCAGCTTTGCGTCAGCAGCGGCGGCTAAGGTGTGGGGAGATACGCTGGTTGATTGCGTGCCGCCAGCATACGCGCTGCGTTACCGTGAGCTGAGAGGTAATCTGGAAGCCGCAATGGTCGCAGAAGATTACACGCTGTGTGTCGAGCTGGCCACAAGCCTGATTAAAGCGCTCAAGATGATGAACGTGAAGGCGAGACAGGATGGACATGAGCCACCAAAGGTTGACGGGCATATAGCCGAGTTTAAGGGGAAGACATACTGCTTCCTCGCCAGCGGTGATCTGGCAGCTGTCAGGCGTAAGTATCCAACGTGGGCCGTGTATCATATCAGCGAAGTTTGCGCCGTCATGAGCGTGCGCACAGATGAGATGATGGCAGCTGTGACGAAAGAGTTTGCCGGCGCGAAGGTTGTGGAAGTCCGAGCGTTTGATGATGAGATTAACTTTGAACCAACAGGAGAGTGAGATGACGAAGAATGTACGCACAACGGTGCTAGAGGAAGCCATCGGGCTGATTAACGGGCCAAGACAATCCCACTATGGGACGCCGCAGGAGAATTTCGGTGCAACGTCGCATATGTGGTCAGCCTATCTAGGCATCAAGGTATCGCCCGGCGACGTGTGCAGGCTCATGTGCTTGCTGAAGCTGGCTAGGCTGCGCAATGGGCCGCATCACGATAGCAGCTGCGATGGTGCTGCATACTTGGCGCTGGGCTGTGAGCTGGATGAGGGTATGCTTGACGTGCCGACCGAGCAGCCTTAACGTAAGCAGCAGGCAGCGCATCCTCCCGCGCTGTCCAACTTGCCCTCGACGGTTTTTGCATCCAGTTTGTCCGTCGGGGGCATTTTTGTGAAAGGTGGGAGAATGTCCTATCGAATTAAGTTGACCTTAGACATAGCGTGCGAGGACAATCAGGCGGCTGAGGATGAGATTGATTGGCTGGCCGATTACGTTAGCGACAGGTTAAATGAAGGCGCAGACATGCAGCGGATCGTGCAAGCAATGGTCGAGGCTCTGGTTGAGTTGTCCGACATTAACGAGCTGATGGGCGCAGAAGGCAACACAATACACTGAGGTGATCTGTGCGTGAGCGTGAGGGGTGCTGAAGCTCTCCGCAACACTGGTTGGCATCGACGCGCCGGGTGCGCTCGCTTAATTGAACGCTTGTTCAATTACAAGCCCTCAATACTACATGTTGTGTTTGATGGTGCTGGCGCAGTTAACAATAACGCCGAAACAGGCTAAGTCACTGTAAACATTGATGGCGTGACTTTACATATGATGGATTATGGCATTTTTCTGTTAAACGACACTCAAAATAGCCCCCCCCGGTCAGCGTTTCGACGGGGGAGTGTGTGTGTAGTTCTCCGCACGCACGCTCGCGAAAAAAATGTTGACCACCTGTCTCAAAACAATTAACTGTTAAGCGACACCAGATGGAGGATATGTCAAAATGTGCAGTAATTGTGATCGAGATGATGTCATGTCGCGTGGGTTGTGTTCGGCCTGTTATATGCGTGCGCGCCGCATACAGCAGAAAGGTGGCTTAGAGTTTCGCCGCCCGCGTGGTGAGAATGAGGACCTAGCGCTGGCTAATAAGCGGCTCTGGCTGCATAGGTTTACGAGCAAGATTGATGCGACTGGCGATGGTTGCCACGAGTGGATGGGCGGCAAGACGAAGGGCGGCTACGGTATGTTTAATGCTATGGACCGCTCGATCTTGGCGCACCGCATGGTTTACCGCCTAGCGGGCAATGGTTTTCATGATGTTGTGATGCACACATGCGATAACCCGAGTTGCTGCAACTTGGCACACCTTCGCGGCGGTAGCTACAAGGACAACACGGCTGACATGGATGCGAAGGGGCGGCGCCGGCTTGGACGATCTGACCACCTGCGTGACCGAGCGAGCCACCCTCGTGCTCGCGCAGTATTTACGCCGCTGGGTGAGTTTGCGTCTGCCGCGTTGGCCGCTGACGCGCATGGGCTTGCCGCTGGCACGGTTCAGCGAAAGTGCCGCGATGGTGAGGCTGGGTACGGTTACATTTAGCCCCCCCCGGCCCCCTCTTGCCAACCGACGCTCACTCAGAGTAAAATTTAAAAAAACGGGAGTTATCACGATGGCTGGGAAGGCTTTACGCAAAAAGATATTAGCTGAGGTCGCCAAGAATGGCGGCGCTGAGTATATATTCGATCGCCTGTCGTCTGGCACTACGGTGACGGCGATGGCTAAGGAGTTTGAGTGCAGTCGGGAATATTTGCGCAATAGCTTGCATACTGTGCCTGAGTACAAGGCGGCGATGGAGAGCGCCAAGTTGACGGCAGCTGACGCGCTGGTTGAGCAGGGCTTGGAGATGGTTGACGCGTTAGACGGCGGTAGCTCAACGCAGGAGATTGCTGCCACGCGTGAGAAGGTGCAGTGGCGCAAGTTTATGGCTGGCTCGTATAATCAGGAGCGTTACGGCAACCGGCCTCAGACCAATGTTACGATTAGCGTGAGCGACATGCACTTGGACGCGCTGCGCAAGGTTAATGCTGACTTGGCACAGATTGACGCTGAGGACCGCCAGCGTGAGGCGATGGCCATTGACGCGGATTACGAGGATGTCACCGATGAGTAATGATAATCCGCTTGAGGAGTTTGTGCTGCGTTACCGTGACGACCCTGCGTTGTTTGTGCAGGAGGTGTTGGGCGCTACTCCGCACGATTATCAGGCTGAGTTTTTGCGGGCTGTTGCAGACGGTGAGCGCAAGGTTAGCATTCGCAGTGGCCACGGCACGGGTAAGTCCACGTCGGCCAGCTGGATTATGCTGTGGTTTGTTCTGCTGCGTTTTCCAAATAAGGTTGTTGTTACGGCCCCTACCAGTGGCCAGCTATTTGATGCTTTGTTTGCCGAGCTGAAGCGTTGGATTAACGAGCTGCCGCCGCAGTTGAAGGTTTTGCTTACGGTTAAATCTGACCGGGTTGAGTTAAACGCGGCTCCAAGCGAGGCTTTCATTTCGGCTAGGACGAGCCGTGCAGAGACGCCGGAAGCGTTGGCTGGGGTTCACTCGGAGAATGTGCTGTTGGTTGTGGACGAGGCTTCTGGTGTGCCTGAGAAGGTGTTTGAGGCTGCTGCTGGCTCGATGTCTGGCCACGCTGCGACTACGATTTTGCTAAGCAACCCGACGCGCTCGTCTGGCACGTTTTACGAAAGCCAGACGCGGATGGCAGACAGCTGGTGGACACGGCGTTGGTCGTGCATAGATAGCCCGCTTGTGTCTGACGAGTTTGTTGACGAGATGCGCGCGAGGTATGGCGAGGAGAGCAATGCGTTTCGCATTCGTGTGCTTGGCGAGTTTCCTATGGCGGATGACGACACGATCATTCCGTTTCACTTGGTTGAGAGCGCGATACATCGTGACGTTGAGGTGACGCCTGACGTTAAGCCTATTTGGGGTTTGGACGTTGCGCGCTTTGGCTCGGACAAGACTGCTCTGTGCAAGCGATATGGCAATGTTGTAACTGAGATTACGTCTTGGCAGGGTTTGGATTTAATGCAGACTGTTGGGCGCGTTATGGCCGAATACGAAGGCTTATCGCCTTCTATGCGGCCTAGCGAGATACTAGTTGATAGTATTGGCGTTGGCGGCGGTGTGGTTGATAGGCTGCGCGAGCTTGGCGCGCCAGTCAGGGGCATTAACGTGGGCGAGGCTCCTGCTATGGGCAAGACGCACATGAACCTTCGCAGCGAGCTTTGGTTTAAGACAAAGGGTTGGCTTGAGGATCGGTCGTGCAAGCTGCCGAATAACGACCAGCTTCTCGCGGAGCTGACTGCAATACGCTACTCGTTCACATCGTCGGGCAAGATGAAGGCTGAAAGTAAGGATGAGATGCGCAAGCGTGGGCTGAGATCGCCTGACCTTGCGGATGCGCTCTGCCTGACAATGGCCAGCGACGCTGCGACTGCGTTATCTGGCGCGATGTCGAGTTGGAAGCAATCTATTAAACGCAATTTGAAGGGTATTGCTTAAAGGCCGTGCCGGTTTGTGTATGAGTATTTTTTTGCTGCTTTTTTTCGAGCTGCAATTGCTTCCTCTTTTTTGTAAAAAAAGCCAACGTACTTTCTGCGGCCATTAATATTTATTGTTGCGGCCCATTTTTTATTATTTTTCAACCAAGAAACCCCAGTATGCCCGCTGGTATTGTCCTTTCTTTTTCTTGAATTTTTTACGTTAACGGCTTGGCTAACATCTCTTAAATTTTCAATTCTGTTGTCGTCTCTTATGCCGTTTATATGGTCTATTTGCTGCTCTGGCCATTGGTTAAAATAAATTGCCCAGCACACGCGGTGAGAGGAAAATGTCATATTAAATACTTTTCCTCTTTTATATCCATCTTGGTTGTAAACTTTAAATGCCTCTTTTCCAGAATATTTTTTGTTCCAGCCAAGGCAACTTTTTTCAGCGTTTAATTGACTGTTGTCAAACATGTCTGGGCTTCGTTTCCTCCAATACAGTTTTCCCGTTTTGCTGCTGTACCACAAAACACTTTGCAGTTCTTCTGGCGTTGGAATATTTGATTTATTCATAATGGCCTCCCACTAAGATTGTTTTTATACTATAATGAACGCGCAAGATTTATAATGTCAACCTAAAGGTATTGCATGAAGCCAGTTCCGTTCCACAAGCTGTCACCTAAGATGAAAAACATCCGCATGAACCAGTGGATTAAAACTTACATTGGGAAGGGCTTGAGTCTAGAGGAAGCGCAATTTGCGGCTCGCTGGCGCGCCGGCCATTGGAAGCTGAGTGCGCGTATGGAAAAGATTATGGATGACTTGGGCGAATTGTGATATGCGGCTTGGATAGCCATTTGCAAACAAATGTGCTAATGTGCAGAAAAGTTAGAGGATGATGACATGAAACCATGTAAAGGTTGCCCCACCCCCGCAGCGTGTAAGCGTGCTGGAACTTGTCTTGCGAAAAAATACGGGAAGTAAGTTTTGGTTGGATTGCTAAGCCCATCTGACTACGCTGGTTATGCTGACGAGGGTCGCAGGCTTGCCGTTGACGTGCCGAATGTCACGCCGATGGACGCGGCTCGCTTTATAGCTGAGGCCACGCCGATCATTGGCGACGCGATGGCAGCCAAGGAGATTTACAACGAGGCCACGTCAGAGAACCCTAACTGGGCGATGGTTGGCGCACTTGGCGGTGCGGCTGTGTTGGGTTTATTCCCCGGCATAGGTGACGCGGCTGCGAAGGCTGTTAAGTCTGGTGCGCGTGGCTTGCTGGATACGGCGAAGCGCGTTGAGGTTGATCCTAATAATTTGCAATTAAAGCCAGAAACGCCTCCTTTGCTTGTCGCGGGTCGAGGCATTGGGGACAATGGAGGCCCGGCATTAAATAGTTTGTCTCCAGCGCAAGAAATCTCTAACTTACTGGCGTCTGGTCGTGCTGACGAAGTGACCGACGAAATGCTTAGCAAGCTGACGCCTAACGATAATATGGAATTGTTTGAGCTTTATCAAAGCGGAGCCACTGGCATGGACTTGCCTATGGACGAGGCATCACGGATGGCGCGAGCTGAAGCTATGTTTCCTAGAGATGGTTATCACGGGACAAACGCAGACATAAAGGGCTTTCAAGGCAATGTTTTTTCGTCAGATAACCCAACACTTTCTAGTACTTATGCTAGGGGTTCAGCTGATGCTCAAATTTATCCACTTCGGCTTGGAAGTAAACTTGGTGACACGGTGGTTGAGGGCGGCGGCGTAAATTGGAGCCAGCTTGATATAGGAGACGTAAAAGACCCAGCTGTAGCCGAGTGGCTTGATTGGGCGGAAGGCCAGAAAATATCAACGCGAGAAATTGAGCAAGCTGCTATTCGTGAAGGGCGCAGCGGTGTTCAGTTTAAAGACATTAATGACACTGGCCCCGGCTTCAATTCCAACCAATTTAAAAACTTAGGCTACACAAAAGAGCAAGAGCGCGCATTGCAAAAGCAGTATATGGAGGATTTGTCTAAGCCCTCAAATGTAGATGTTAGATTGTCGCCTAATTTAGTTCGCTCCAAATTTGCCCGCTTTGACCCACGCCTGTCTCACTTAAAAGACCTGTCGGCGGCAATGGCATCTGTTCCCGGCGGCTTACTAGCCTTACAAGAAATGCAAAAACGTGCTAATGAAGAGCAACAAAGGCAAGGACTGTTACAGTAATGGCAATCACAACTTACGCAGAGCTGCAATCAGCCATCACGGATTTTCTTAACCGTGATGACTTGGCTGCTATTGCGCCGACTTTCATCTCGATGGCGGAAGCTGACATGCAGCGTCAAGTCCGTCACTGGCGTCAAGAGAAGCGCAGCACTGCTGAGCTTGATACGCAGTATAGCGCCATCCCGGCTGACTTTCTTGAGGATATTCGGTTTTACATCACTTCGGGCGATACTAGACCGTTGGAGAAGATCAGCCAGTTTGAGCTGCTTGACCGCAAGTTTCGCAATCTTAACACCAGCGGCCAGCCTGCATACTATGCTTTGACTGCTGGCGAAATTGAAGTTTACCCTGTGCCAGATGGAACATACACAGCTGAGTTGTATTATTACTCTGAGATTGAGGCGCTGTCTGACAGCAACACGTCAAACTGGATGTTGCAGTATTTCCCCGACGCATACTTGTACGGCTCGCTGATACATTCTGCGCCGTATTTGAAGGATGATTCGCGTTTGCAAATTTGGGCGGCTTTGTATCAAAGTGCGATTGATGCTATAAACTTGTCAAGTGATGCAGCAAAATATGGCGGATCAGGCCGCCGCATGAAAATAAGGGCGTACTAACATGAGCTTATCCAATACCTTCGAGACGCACACACTAAACTATTTGTTTACGGCTACGTCAGTCACGCGGCCAACTGCTTGGTATGTTGCGTTGTTTACCAGCAATCCAGATGAGGATGCGTCAGGCACGGAAGTATCCGGCGGCGCATACGCTCGGCAGTCTGTTGCGTTTACTGTGTCTGGCAACACTGCGTCAAACTCAGCTGCGATTGAGTTTCCGACTGCGACTGCTCCGTATGGCACGGTCACGCACATCGGCGTGTTTGATGCGTCGTCTGGCGGCAACTTGATTGCGTATGCTGCGCTAACAACCAGCAAGGCAATTGACACGGGCGACGTGATGCGCATTCCTGCATCTGACCTTGACGTGACTATGGACTAAGCCAATGGCTGACACCACATACAGGACTGGCTTTGGCACTGGTGCATTCGGTGTCAGGGCTTACGGCGTTGATGGTGTTTTAAAAGACGGTGAAGCCATTGTTATTGGCGTCACCTCGACTGCGGCAGCGAATGTTCGCGTTAGGCTTTCCGGGTCTATTGTTGCATCCAGCTCCAGCAACACGTCAGACGCCACAAGAGTGCGCGAAGTCAGCGCGTCTGCCTCAGTGTCAGCGAGCAGCACTTCCGCAGCCCAGCGCGTCCGTGAGAGCGCCTCAAACGTATCTGCAAGTGCAACGGGTGCTGCATCGGTTGAGCGCGTGCGTGAGCAGAGCGCAGCATCGAGCATTGCCGCGAGCAACACGGCGGCTTGCGAGAGAGTGCGTGAGCAAAGCGCGGCGGCAGCGTCCAGCGCGTCAGCAAGCGCAAACGCAATTACAATTGTCAGCGCTGCCTCAACTATATCTGCCGTTACTACAAATGTTGTAACGGTTAACCGCGTTCAGTTTAGCGGTGCTTTGATTAGTGCTGTCAGTAGTATTACTTGTAATGCTATTGAAAAGTGGGAGCCTTTGCCCGGCACGGCTGAAGTGTGGACGGAGGTTGATCCTGCGTCTGAAATATGGCAAGGTGCATCTAACGCAACCGAAAGCTGGTCTGCGGTTTCCCCTGACAATTCAGAATGGACACCAGCCCCGGCTACAGGTGAAACATGGGCTGACGCCGCATAGGCTAACGCCGAACAGGAGAATATCATGGCTGATACAACCACCACAACGCTAGGTTTAACCAAACCAGAGGTCGGCGCTTCCGAGGATACTTGGGGCGAAAAAATCAATACTAACTTTGACTTAGTAGACGACGCGCTTGATGGAACAACGGCTGTATCACTTGACATTAACGGTGGCACAATTGACGGCGCAGTAATCGGCGGTGCAACGCCTGCTGCTGGCACGTTTACAACGCTGACTGCAAACACAAGCCTTGGCGGCACTTTGTCTACGGCTGCGCAGCCAAACGTGACATCTGTTGGCACGCTGACGGGCTTAACGGTTAGCGCCAGTGCATCTTTAGCAGGCGCAAGCACCTCCGCAGACATTACCTTCGGCGACAACGACAAGGCCATCTTTGGTGCTGGCAGTGATTTGCAGATTTATCACGATGGTAGCAATAGTTATGTTGAGGACACCGCAACAGGTAGTCTTGTTTTAAAGGGTGCTAATGTTCTTGTTAGAGATACTTCTGACAACGACATTATGAAAGCCAATGACGGTGGATCGGCTGTTTTATTTTACGCAGGTGACAATAAAATCGCCACCACCTCCAGCGGAATTGACGTAACTGGCACAGTGACGGCTGATGGGCTGACTGTGGAGGGTTCTGACCCAGTTATTTTGCAGCATAGTGCTACTGGACCAACATTAAGGTTTAATAATATTGACCAAACTGTTGCTGATGATCAACAATTAGCGCGTGTAGAATTTAGCACTGATGACGCTGGTGTAGAAAAAGATGAAGCATACTTACAGCTAACGGCTGATGGTAATGCTGGTGCATCTTTTTTTGATATTATGACTGGTGATGGTACGCCGACTAAAACAGCACGTTTTAGTAACAACGGCGACATTAGCTTCTACGAGGACACAGGCACGACACCAAAGTTCTTCTGGGATGCGAGTGCGGAGAGCTTGGGCATTGGGACGAGTTCGCCTAGTGATGACCTTGAAATAAGCACAAGTGCAGATGCTAAAGGGCTTACAATTAAGAATGCTGGCAATAATAGGCCATATTTAAATTTTGATTCTAATAGAAGTGGTGCAGGGAACAATCTAGCACAGCTTAACTTCAAGTGGAACGGAGCCGATGTTGCTAGGATTATAGCCGTAGCAGGGTCAGACACAACTAATAAAGATGATGGTCATATAACTTTTAACACTTCTTCATCAGGTAGTGTAGAAGAACGCATGCGCATCGACTCATCGGGCAACCTGCTTGTGGGGACTACGAGCAATTCTCCCACAACTACAGCAGGTATTAATCTTGGCTCCAACAACAAGCTGCACGCAACCCGTAGTTCTGGTACGTCTGGTTACTTTAATCGCTTAACTTCAGATGGCGGCATTGTGGAGTTCGCCAAAGACGGCTCCACGGTGGGGAGTATTGATAGTGTTGCTGGTAGTGGAGGAGCCACTCAGGGGAAATTAAGAATAGGAACTGTTGATACTAAAATTCTTTTTGATGATGGTTTTGACGAAATATACCCTAACCAAAATGGGGTTACTACTTTAGGTGACCCAGGTGCAAGGTTCAAAGACCTCTACCTCTCTGGCGGTGTCTTCCTTGGCGGGGTAGGGTCGTCCAATAAGTTGGACGATTATGAAGAGGGGACTTGGACGCCTACATTGGTAGCAACAACTACAGATTTTGATAGTGTTACATACGATGGTGCAATAACGAGAGGCGTATATACTAAGGTTGGAAACATAGTAACTGTTACTGGTTCTTTAATGACCGACGCCGTGACAGTTGGCTCGGCCGCTGGCAGTATTGCAATAGCTGGACTGCCTTTTACTTCTGACGGTAATTATTCCACTGCTGGCTCAGTTGCACAAACGTTAGATTGGGCTGGAGAAGAACCTAGTGAGGCATTAATTTTTAACGGCCAAAATAAAATTAGCTTGTTTTATAAATCGGCCTCCGATGGAGATTCAGTGGCTTTGGCAGTTGCTGATGTTGGAGGTGGCGGGAATGACAATCGTGTTTACGTTACCGTTACATATCGTGTTGCTTAATTACCCCGCACCATAGGGGTGGACAGTCCAACCATCACAGGAGATAAACGATGGCACTATCAGAACGCACAGAACAGGATAAGATTGAGATAGTTTCGGCTCATAAATTTATCCAAATACGCACAGCCACAGTCATTGAACGTGATGGCGTAGAGATCAGCCGATCATTCTCACGCCATGTTGTTGCACCAGATGCAGACATCACAGGCGAAAGCGCAGAGGTACAAGCCATCTGTGCAGCCGTACACACACAAGCGGTTAAGGATGCTTACGCCGCCCATATAGCCGCACAGGAGGTTTAACCCATGGCCGTAACTTACACTTGGACTATCCCCACTTGCGAACACGACATCGCAACGGGTGGAATTAACGTAGTACACTGGCGCTGCACAGGCGTTGACGGAGATCACTCTGCGTCATCCTATGGCACAGTGGGCTTAACACCTGACCCATCTGCCGCTGACTTCGTTGCGTATGCTGACGTGACTGAAGCACAAGCGCAGGGCTGGGTCTGGGCCAGCGTATCACAGGATGATACGGAAGCTGCTATCGCTGCACAGATTGATGCGATGGCAAACCCAACCGCTGCCTCGGGAACACCTTGGGCTGCTTAACTTAACTTAAAAGGAGATCACTATGACTGAAGACAAAAAGGTCATTACGATTGACGACATCGAGTACACAGAAGACCAACTGTCAGACGAGGCGAAGGTGTGCATAAATCACATTGGCTCTCTGGATCAAAAGATTGGTTCAGCGCAGTTTAACCTGACGCAGCTTCAAGGTGGTCGTGAGTTCTTCATGGCTAGGCTGAAGGCTGCTTTGGAAGCACCAGCGGAAGACGAAGCTGAATAGCTCGCACAACATAACGCAACTGGCCAGCTATATGCTGGCCTTTTGCATATTTGGTACAATGTGCTATATTGGCCGCAATGCGTTTTCCGAGAGGCGACAATGGCTTTAATTGATCTAAACATTCCAGCTGGCGTCTATCGCAACGGCACTGACTTGCAGAGTATGGGCCGTTGGCGTGATGCAAGCCTTATTCGCTGGCATGACGGCGTTATGCGTCCGGTAGGCGGGTGGCGCACGCGCAACAACAACGCTGCAAACGCAAGCATACGCGGCATAACTACTTGGAACACAAATAGCAGCGACCGCTGGATTGCCGCTGGCACATACAACAAACTTTATGCTTGGGCCGAGACTGGCGTTCAATATGACATTACCCCGGTTGGATTAACTGCTGGGCGTGAGGACGCAATATCTTTCACAGGCTACGGCGGCGCGGAGTTTGGCGCATACGCATACGGCATTGCCCGGCCTGACACAGTTCGCATTCAGCCAGCGACCAGCTGGGATTTGGAAACGTGGGGCGAATACTTGCTGGCGTGCAACGAGGACGATGGCAAGATTTACGAATGGCAGCTCGCCACAGGCACGCCCGCTGCGGTGTTGTCTAACGCGCCGACAAGTAATCTTGGTTGCGTTGTAACTGAAGAGCGCTTTTTGTTTGCGCTTGGCGCGGGCGGCAACCCTCGCAAAGTGCAGTGGTCTGACCGTGAGGATAACAATTCATGGACGCCAGCCGCTACAAACGAGGCGGGTGATCTTGAGCTAAACACGTCTGGCGCATTGATGAAGGGCTTGACTGTTGCTGGTCAAACCTTGCTTTTGACAACGCGCGATGCCCACGTTGCTAACTACATTGGCCCGCCATACGTTTACGGCATTGAGCGCGTTGGCACGTCCTGCGGGCTTGCAGCAAAACAGGCTGCCGTTGTTGTGGATGCGGGTGCATTCTGGATGGGCGTTAATTCGTTTTATCTGTATCAGGGTGGGCAGGTTCAGGAGTTACCCTGCGACGTGTCAGATTATGTCTTCAACGACATCAACCGTGGCCAGATCAGTAAATCGTTTGGAATGTCTAATTCCATGTTTGGTGAGATTACTTGGTTTTACCCAAGCGCGGCATCAACGGAAAACAATCGCTATGTGACGTTTAATTACACAGAAAACACATGGTACATTGGCGAGCTGGCCCGCACAGCTGGCGTTGACCGCAGCGCATTCCGCCAGCCAATGATGGCTGATCCAGCGGATTACAAGATTTACGAGCATGAGATTGGCTTTGATTACGGTGCGTTGACACCTTACGCCGAGACAGGTCCGTTCCGCATTGGCGCTGGGGATCAAGTTATGAGCGTGACTGAGCTTCTGCCGGATGAAAAGTCGCAAGGTGACGTAAATGCCGTCTTTAAGACGCGCTTTTACCCGAATGGCACTGAGCGGTCATACGGGCCTTACTCCATGAGCAACCCGACATCTGTGCGGTTTACCGGGCGTCAAGTGCGGATGCGCGTTGAGGGTCAGCGCTTATCTGATTGGCGCGTTGGCATTAATCGTCTTGAAGCTGTTGGCGGTGGCCGTCGATGACGCAGCAAAACCGTCCACCAGAGCCGCGAGATAAGGACTGGCAGACGTGGGGTCGGCGCATGATGTCGTACCTCTCGCAAACCCGTTCTGCGCTGGTTCAGCAGACTGGCGACGAAAGCGCTGCCGATGATGGCACGTTGATGTGGGACAGAGAAAACTTGTATCCTGTCGTGAGTAAGAACGGCGCGTGGGTTCAGGTTGTGTTAGAGGACGGCAATGCCAGCGGCTCAATTACAACTGACCAAACAGCTGTTGCGATAAACACAGCGTACGCTTTAACGTACACTTTATCATCATCTGATGGCATTACTAGCGGCACACCAGCCTCGCGCTTGGTGTTTGAGGAAGCTGGCGAGTACATGGTTAGCTTTTCAGCGCAGATTGCGTCCACATCCGGTTCAACTGTAAACTTCTGGTTTTGGCCTCGCGTCAACGGAGTTGACCTTGCGGGTTCGACTATGAAAAACGCTTTACATCAAAATGGCGCAACTCTTGTGGTTAGCCGATCTGCAATACTTAACCTTTCCGCTGGAGATTACTTGGAAGCTATGTGGGCCGTTGACAGCACCAGCGGTTTTCTTGATGCAACTGCGGCAACTGCATTTGCACCCGCAGCACCAGCGTCCACTATTGCAATAACGAGGTTGCACGGATGAGTGAAGAACTAGCGCGCTGCAAGCCTTGGATTGAGGCAGCTTTAAGCTACAGCGGTGGCACTCATAACTTTGAGGATGTGGTTGTTGGCTTGCAAAAGGGTACGATGCAGTTGTGGCCAACGCCAAAGGGGTGCATAGTAACTGAAATCGTGGTATATCCGCGAAAGAAAGTTTTAAACGTGTTCCTTGGCGGCGGTGAATTGGAGCAAATTTTGGATATGCACAACGATGTGATAGAGTGGGCAAAAGCGCAAGGATGCGCGGCCCTAACCATGACTGGTCGCTTTGGCTGGAAAAAACCATTGGCGAAGCACG
>Ga0209534_10000753_pt1 | contig 35854 bp, 27 predicted proteins | sample COG_07_FD_184751 | JGI IMG/M metagenome (GOLD analysis project Ga0209534, IMG submission 184751) | Pelagic Microbial community sample from North Sea - COGITO 998_met_07 (SPAdes) (version 2) | ecosystem: Environmental > Aquatic > Marine > Neritic zone/Coastal water | place: Helgoland, sampling...
CTTTTCGTAGAATCAAATGCGATGTATCCAATCACTGATCGGGCTTCTTTATCTTTCTTGTCTTGAATGACCTTGTTTTTTACTGTATTTCCCTTCCAAAACGTTTTGTGTATTGCATTTTCGAGAGACTTCACTTGCACTACTGCATTTTCAGATGGCACCCATTCTTTACCTGTCCAATACAATACTCGATTGTTCATCTTATTTGTCAATACTATTCCACGATGGTTATTTTCTTCTACTATACGCTTACGGAAATACGAATAGATGACTTCATCTACTGTAGTATAGGTAGTAACGGTTGCTCGAGAGAAATCCGCCTCTGTTTTAAATAGCTGTAGAATACAATTATATTTCTCTCCATATACCATCAAATCCAATATGTGTTCACATATATAGTAAAACAATTGGTTTTTATCTTTGTCTATATCTTTGGTCCATAAATAATACACCACTTTTCCATTTTGTATTACTGCTGATTCATTTTTATCGATTGTGTTACCACTACTGATTCCCGTTATTACTTCTTCAATCAAATCTTTGATTTCTTTATATTCTCTCACTTTTGCTGTAAGAGAAGGTTCTTCATCATTCGCTTCCGTTTTATTATTATTCTTTAAAAGCGATTTGATAGAATCTGGCACTACTATATCATTAAGGAACCCTTTTTTTGCGGTTTTCTTTTCATTCTTATTTTGTTTTAATAAAGCGTTTGCACCCATGTTTTTGGGCAATGAATCGGTTTTCTTCATACGCTTTATTACTGGTTTGGGAATTAATTCCATTGCCATATTTTCATATTCTACTGTATCCACTTGCAATGGAATACTAGAAGGTATTTGTTCGTTTGGTTTGGTTCGGTCGTAGAGAGAACTACGCATATCTGTTACATTTGATAAATGAAATGAATATACGTCTTTATTACGGACCAAATAACCTGATTTTCCTTCATGAATCACCCATATTTTGTTCTTCAAAAACAGACCCAATATGTAGTATATCTCTTGGATTTTATACGGTTTTCCTATTTGGATTTCCCGAATGAGTTCACTGCGTTTGTAAAATATTTTCTCTCGAAATAGTTGACGAATTCGTTTGGTTATCATTTCCTGATTGCGTTGTAGATGATAGGTGTTATAAGTGCTTTGTTCGCTTGGTAATGCATCTAATGTGGGTGTCTTCTTGGGTAAAGACGGGCTGCATTGATATTCACACTTTTCCATGTAATCGCATTTACTGGAATATTGTTTATCTCCTACCCGATGTTTAATTTTTCTACCGCTACTTGTAGTAATGGTGATTTCTTCATTCATATTCTCTTCGTTGAAATTCTGTTGTTGTATATTCAATAAACAATCTACCGCCACTTCCTTTAATACTCGCGTAATTTGACCAATCTGTATTGCTTTTTCTTCTGCAAATCGATACATATACATATCCGATGTCTCGTGGTTGGTTTTCTGATTCATTGTTCCATGCATGTATATTTCGACATTTCTCTCGTTAAATGGCAGTAGACAATGACTCTTGTTTCTTACTGACCGTCCGATGATTTGTTCCAGGCGACTCATGTTATACCAAGGATCCATTATATGCACTTGACGAATGTATTTGAAATCGATTCCTTCACTTCCCGCTTCTGATATTAATACAACCTTGACATGTCTTCCATCCGAGTTCTCTTTGTTTACAATCATTTCCAAATCTTTTTTGTTACTTGGAGAGAACTTGGATGAACCTGTGATCATGGCATAATTACCAATGTATTTTTCATTGGTCTTTGTATTGACTGTAAATGGTTCTTTTGCTTTCTCTTTCATGAAATTTGCAACATGGTCGGAATAACAATAGCGATTTAATCCCAATTCTTCTAAAGCCAATGCAAGGGGCACTAATCCTCCTTCAATGTATCGGGAATAAACCAAAACCATTCCCGTTGATTTCTTAATGGCCTCTATGATTGCGTGTATTTTATGACTGAACTCTTTGATTTTGGATTCATGAAAAATTCGGCCATGATTTTCCAATACCCATGATTTATAGGTAAAGTTATGGATTCGTCCCATATTTGCTTCTATTTGATAATTCATGCAACTTTTAATACTTCCTATTGTTTCTGTATTTCCTGTAGGATAAGACATATTTAATACTTGATTCAGCGTATCCAAGACATTGAAGTTAAATGTCTTCTTTTTCTGTAATTTATGTTCTTCTACTTTTCGTTCTACAAATTTGTTGTATACTTCGGATTGATATTCGCCAAGTGGAGAAACAAACACATTATCGATTACATATTTACTGGGGGCTTGATCTATAGATACACCATTTAGCATTGTGGATGGATAACTGTAGGATAACCACTGGTTTTCTTTTGGTGCAAAATCCTTTGGATACAGTCTGTATGGAAATGTGTAGGGATTCTCTCCACGAACATACGATACATATCCAATCAACTTTCGTTTTAATAAATCTTGTCCACTCTCTACTATTACTTGATTATCACTATTTCGTTGTTCTGGTTTGAAATTTCCATGTTTGTCCAATATTTGGTTTCGTGATAATTGTGCCCGATTATCATTGCTGTTCAATAGATTCACCAGACTTACTATTTCTTCAGGTTGGTTGTAAACTGGGGTGGCGGATAACAGTAGAAATCGTGTATGTTTGCAGAAACGTGCGATTTGTTTTAAAATTTTGGCGGATTGTTTGACAAGCCCTTTGGTTTGGTCCTCCACGGAATCTTGTCTGGCCAATGCATTTTGAGCTTCGTCTACAATTATCAGACGGTCGTCAAATATTTTTCGAATACGATTGATTGCCCTTTCCTTACTTTCTACCAAAGTAGGTGAATCCGTATCACTGATTGGTTTCAAATCTAAAATATCTGGGGTAAAACGTTTAGCCATTTTTTCTATTGTAGGTTGTTGTGTCTTATTTTTACTATTATTCATACCACTTTCAATGGACTCATAGCCTGTAAAAATGTAATATTGTTTGATTAATTTTCTTATTCTACGGATGACTTCCTCTTTTGATATACCTTCTACATTTCCTGGATTGATTTCTCTCAATAGTTCATTTCCAATACATGTATTTAATACCCAATTCTTATTGACACTTACTAATTTAGATGGGTCAAATAACTGTAGACGGAAATTGTCTTGGACATTTGGTGATGCAATGATTAAGATCTTTCGGGTAGAACCAGTTTGTCTCATATACCTTCTGGTTTCTTCTGCTATACCTATGGCACTGCATGTTTTTCCTGTTCCCAGTTCATGAAACAGTAGAAGACTATTGTAGGGTGTTTCGATTGACATGAAGTTGCGAACAAACTGCTGGTGAGGAAGTATTTCGAACTCACTTTCACATGCTTCTTGCGATTTTTCCTTTATGTTTTTTGCTATAGTCCCATCGTATTGGTGCTGCTTGAATTCCTCTTTTGCTGCTACTTTAATATTAAAATTAGGATCATCTATTTGTGGATATAAAAATGTTTCCTTGTCAATTGCCTTTTTGAGAGAAGTATGTCTTTTTCTCTCCGTTTCGAATTGCTCTTTGTTTTCATCTTCTTTTGTTTTTAATAATGTCATTGAATCATCAGATTCTGTATTGTCATCTTCATCGTCTGATTCAGTCTCATCATCGTCTGATTCAGTCTCATCGTCGTCTGATTCAGTCTCATCGTCGTCGTCGTCATCATCACTACTGTCATCATTTGCTAAAGTTTCTTTATCGTCTTCTTCTTCACTATCTTTCTTTCCCTTGAAAAAGTTCATCACTCCTGTTGGAACTATTTTTTCCATGAAGGATTCATCCTCTTTAGGCGTTTCTGATGATTCTTCTTCTTTCTCTCCTTCCTCCTCATTTTCCTTTTCTGATAATCCATCTTCTTTAGGCATTTCTTCCAGATTTTCATTTTGGATGGATTCATCTTTTGCATTTTCTATTTTCTCTGGATCGGGATTTTCATTTTCATTTTTGAGAGATTCCTCTTCTTTAGGCATTTCTGGGGATTCCTCTGCATTCTCTTCACTTTTGTTATCATCTTTAGTAGTCAAACCCATTTTCTTGAGAATATTCTGAATTAAACCTTTGTTCTCTTCATCCTCTTTAGGCATTTCTGATGATTCTTCTACTTTCTCTGGATCGGGATTTTCATTTTCATTTTTGAGAGAATCATCTTTAGGCATTTCTGGGGATTCCTCTACTTTAGGCATTTCTGGGGAATCCTCTACTTTAGACATTTCTTCCAGATTTTCATTTTGGATGGATTCCTCTTTTACATTTTCTACTTTCTCTGGATCGGGATTTTCATTTTCATTTTTGAGAGAATCATCTTTAGGCATTTCTGGTGATTCTTCTATTTTCTCTCCCTCCACATTTTCTGATAATCCATCTTCTTTAGGCATTTCTGGGGAATCCTCTACTTTAGGCATTTCTTCCAGATTTTCATTTTGGATGGATTCCTCTTTTGCATTTTCTACTTTCTCTGGATCGGGATTTTCATTTTCATTTTCATTTTTGAGAGATTCCTCTTCTTTAGGCATATCTTCTTGCATATCCGATGTTTTCTCTCCAATATCTTCGGCATTTTCAGAAGAATCATTATTGCCCCGAATGTAATTCACCATTTTAGTAGGTAAAATATTATCAATAAAACTCCCATCTTTATTCTCATTATCAAGAACATCCTCCTCTTCCACTACATTTTCTGATTGATTATTTTCACTACTATTGTCTTCTTCTTGTGATTCTTGTTGTGGGGGATTGACTGTAGATGAATCATTCGATGTGGGCACATCTGCTACTGCAGCAGCGACTGCTTCTTTCTGTTTTTTCCTACGGGTTCTTCTTTGCAATATTAGCCTTTTTGGCACACATTCGTTTTTACTTTTCACAAACCACGTCCCGTCTGGACATTTTGCTCTACGGGTTTTATTAGCAGTAGAAACAGGTGCAGGATTCAATGCAGGCGTTTCTACAGGCTCCTCCTCACGTGGAGGTGTAGTCATAGTATTGGATTGCGGTTCATTTGATTCCATTGTATACTATACTTTATACTATACTATGGACACATTATATTTTTGTCATAGAAAACACACGGGTTTTTTGCAAACATTGGTCGATATTTTGTATGAGCTGTATTTTTTCTAAATTATATGGTCTTATTTTTTCCACACATTGTTTCAAAGACCACCATTTCATTTCACTGACTTCAGATTTTTGAAATTTAGGAGATGAATTCATACTGTTTTCATAAGAAATATTCATCAAATAATATTTGTGACGGTAGGAATTGTAGTTTGAACCCGTAAACACTTCTTCCATAGGAACAATATTACGAACATTTGTCAAAACATTCGCAGAATAACCCGTTTCTTCCGAAAATTCCCGTATGGCACAATCATAATCATTTTCTTGAGCATTTCGGCGACCTTTAGGGAATCCCCATTCTGGTTCATCCCAATCACAGTATAATTTACTTTCTAAAATCAATGATTCTAAATTATAATGTTCACCCGTATCAGGATGAACTATTCCTCGTATTAGTTCTACAATTTTTTCCCGTAATGATATATTTCCATTTTGTTTTACTATGGCACTTTTTTGAAGCAAGATATTTTTCTCCGCCTTGGTCATTTGCAATATCATATTCATAATATATTGCTTTTGCTCTACGGCAAACTTACCTCGCATAAAATCAATATAACCTAAAGTATCTTTACGGCGAATCATCAAATATTGCACTTCGTGATCTACTTTTCGAAATGCAATCACTCCAATACTGGTAATAGGTATTTTACAAATGAAAAACAAATGCCCTTTTTTCCCACAATTGTTGCATATCATATCTGTATGATTGACAGTAGAAGATGGTATTAACGGTTGAAGCGTATCCCGATGTTTTCCATGATTCGATTTATAATTCTTCATTTTAGTCATTTTTGAGGGTGGTATTGATTTATTGACTACTACTACTCCCGACGACGACATTCTATTGTTTGTGTGTTTTACTTTCCTTGGAAAATGAAAGCATGTTTGGTTTAAATTGTTTTTTCGTTTGTATAGTATAGTATGAAACCTTTAGATCCAGAAATATGGCTGCCACAGTTTTGGTTCTTTCTTTATACAGTAGCACATAGTTATCCAGTATTTCCAAATGCAGTCACCAAACGTAAATACTACGATTTTATCCAAAATCTACCCTTATTTATACCCCATCCACCTATACAAAAAATCATGATACAATTACTCGATTCATTTCCAGTGACTCCCTATTTGGACAATCAAGATTCGTTTACCTATTGGGTCCATTTCATGCAAAATAAAATGCATCAATCTTTGGGAAAAGAAGAATATACTTTGGCAGAACATTTAGATAAATATTACGATTCTTATTTACCCAAAACCTATACTTTGTCTCAACAATTCGGGGTGCAAAAACATCACATTACCTACGGTCTGATTGTAACATGCGCCATCTTTATACTACTGGGCACAAAATAAAAAACTGTAAAAAAAATCCTCCCTTTACAATATAGTCATGCGCATTGAAATTATTATATTTATTATTACTGGTCTTTTGATTGGTAATATTTATACAGAAGGCAAAGTATTCAAACAATTATTATCCTACAAAAAATATTATCAAATGGCAGGCATTGCTTTTGGAGGTTTAGTCCTTTGGTGGTTGGTCAAAAAGAATCCCCAAAAAGCGAACGAAATGTTTGCCACTTCGCATGAATATTTAAAGTATTTACCTGTAGACCAAGCTACCAGTAATGTCATTTCCCCAATATTAGACTTTACTGCCAGACAAAATTTCACATCTTCTATGGCTGGCCAAGGTGCAACCGCAGCGGGTGGTTCATATAGTATGATAAATATGCTACTGCCACAAAACAACCAGTCGAATCGCCCTGACCCACGTCTTTTGAATTCAGGTAAAAAAGCCACCAAACGTTCGGTCAGTGAAACCAAAAAGAAATTCGTAGCGGCTCAACAAAATTGGAAATGTGGCGATTGTGGTGAACAATTGACTGCCTGGTTTGAAGTAGACCACAAAGTGCGTTTGGAATATGGCGGTAGCAATCATATTGACAATTTAGTCGCTCTATGTAGAGAATGTCACGGTAAGAAAACCACTATTGAAAATCTTTAGCAATATTATAGAATAACACATTTATTTGTATACAAGCAATGTTAGATTTTATACTTCCCAATAATCCAGAAAGTAAGAACAAAGTCATTCGACTATTTACACGCTATGGATCCATTGTTATGATGATTTTATACATTGTCATGTTGTTTCAATTCCACATGGGCGATACGCACTCTTTACATAATGACAAAATAGCCCTATATATTTTCGCATTTACCATTCCATTGATGCTCTTTATGTATGTAGTCTTTTCGAAATTGGAAGACAAAAAATATCTGTGGTTTATCATCTTTGGCACGATTTTCATCTTACTCATATTGTTCAATGAAACCATGCCTTCCTTGTCTCAATCTTTATATAGTTTCATTAACTACTTCATTTCCTATACAGATATTCAACCTTTAGACAAAACCAATTCTCTTGTGCTGTTTCTTACCATGAAACTAATACTGGTAGGCCTTGTGATTGTAGGATTGTCCGTTGTATTTAATGTGTTGTTTAATGAATCTTTGAAACAAAAAGGATTGGCTGGATTGGTTTTGTATTCTATTTTTTATATTCCCTGCTTGGTTAGTAATGTGGTGAAATATTGGGTTCAAGAGTTCGGTGGCACTCCTACTGTAGTCTTTGTTTTACTTGCAATAGAAGCAGTTCTCTTAATCTTGTATTTTGCATTGCCCAAGATTTTAAAACCTTTAGCAAGTGGTTCCTTCATCCAAGAACCCATGTTCTTCTACAATAGTCAATTCATTTCTGACGCAGAACCACTGTATACTTTGAATGAACCGAAATTCGATAAAACCGATACAGTCATTGTAAGAGAATATTGTATTTCCATGTGGATAACGACCAATTACCCACAATATGCAGCCAATGAAGAAAACCCAATGTTTGTATTTGCAACACAGGACCAAAGTGACAACAAACGAGGGTGCCCTTATATTGCATGCAAGGGTGATGGAAAGTGGAAATTCGTCGTTTCGAATAATAGTGATTGTCAAGACAGTTCTACTACTGTAGAATTAAGAGTTCCTATGCAAACGTGGAATTATGTTGTGCTGAATTATCGAACCACTCAAGTGGATATATTTATAAATGGAAAATTACGATCCACATTACCTTTAGAGAAAAATTGCACTTGTGATTATGACAAATCAATGGGATTTACTGTAGGAAAAGATGGTAACACCTTACATGGTGCCATTTGTAATTTACACATGCAAAAGAAACATATGGATTCTGGACATATTGCCCGAACTTATAATTTGTTAAAATTAAAAAATCCGCCAGTAAATAATCTATTTTAACAATATACAGAATCATTTAGCACAGAATGAATTATACTTTAATTATCTTGGGAACGATTTTGGTAGTGATTGCTTATATTTTATATAAAGTCATTGATGAAAAAGGAAGGTCTGTTGCCAGTAAAACCGACTTAAATAAACAAGAGCCAGAAGTAAGGTTGTCATCTGTTTCTGGAAATCCTACATCACCCCGATACTACATTTCATCTTGGATTTATATCAACACATTAAATGATGCCAACAAATCTTTATTTAAGATAAAATATGACACTACTACTTATTTAGATGTAAGTATGTCCAACACTGCATCATTATCTTATGAGATTCTAGAAGATTCAGCAGCAGTGCCTCACACTATCATGGATAACTTTCCACTACAAAAATGGGTGTTTTTGATCATTAGTGTAGACAACAATATTGTCGATTTATATATTGACGGTAAGTTACTACGTTCTCATAAAATTGCTGGAACTGTTACTTCCATAAATGAAGCTTCGTCAATTCATTTTGGAACCAACATAGACGGGTTTTTGGCTAAAATGGAACGTGAACCCAGACCTATAAGTCCTTCCGAAGCATGGGATAAATATATGGACGGTAATGGCGGAAACTACTTTAGCAAAATGTTTGCCAACTATGGTGGAACAGTTACAATTACCAAAGATGATTTAGATGTGCGCCAATTCCAAATGTTTTAAACAGTGTAGATAACAAACACCTTTTTTTCTATTTGTAAAATATAAGTCTACTGATTTTACAAATAAATATGGATAAGTCTCCCATTGAATATATGAAAGAAAATACTCCTACTGTAGGTGACATGAAAGAATCATCACTCAATATAATGGACAGCATTAATCAATCCATTGACGAAACCAAAGATGGTCTCAAATCGTCATTGAATGATTTTTCCAATAAATCCGTTGTCGATGCTGGTCGCGACTTTTTGGAGTCCAATAGTATTTTAGCAAAATTTGCCTTTTTAATTATTGTATTTATTGTTTTTATGGTGATTTTCAAAATTATGGTTTCCATTTTAGGATACTTTTTGTCTCCCAGTAGGAGCCCTTATATAATCCGAGGTGCACTTGGTGGTAATGAAAATGAACAAATTACCCAAGATCCCAAAAAGGAAGACAGTATTGTAGTTTTAAAATCAAACGACCGTCATCGAGGTATTGAATTTACTTGGTCTACTTGGTTATATTTAAATGAAATTGAAGATGCAACCCAAGATGCAAGTTATAACCCAATATTTGTCAAAGGAACGGATTCATATGATGACAACACTAAGATCCGTATTGTAAATGGCCCTGGTGTATATGTAAAAAAAGATACTTCTAATAATATTGCTCACCAAAATTTACACATATTTATGGACCATGTGGGCGAAATTGCAGTGAGTGGAACAGATGCTGGCCGTGATGAAATTATAGTAAAAAAGCTTCCTTTGAAGAAATGGTTCCATTTAGCCATTCGTATGCAAAATATGGTAATGGACATTTATGTCAATGGAACAATTGTAAAGCGTCAGAATATGGATAAAATTCCGAAACAAAATTACCACGACATTTTTGCAGCCATTGATTTTAAAGGTAAATTGTCCAATCTACGGTATTATGACCGAGCACTTAATGTATTTGAAATCAATAATATTGTCATGTTTGGACCTGATACCAATCCAAGTGAACGTTCAATCGACCGTTCTGGAACATCTGGCACTTACTCCTACATTTCCTCTTCTTGGTATAATGCAGGGTATCAATAAATATGAAGTCCAAGTAATTTAGTCTATGTGTATATCATATAAACTAAAACGAAAGCAGAAACAAATCTAAGATGGCATCAAATGGTATTAGCGAGTCAACATGTATCCAAAGAAAAATGCGCATGATGTTTCCCAATCCGCCAACACGAGCAACCATCACGAGCCCCTATAATTTAGGCTATTCGAAATATGAATTGGATATGCGACGAAAAGCCGAAATATTGCAATACAGTGGACCAAGATCATCATCGCAAGGTGGAAATCGATTAACCCGAAAAGAATTATTTGCACAAACTGCACGAGGTTATAATCCTCTACAGCGAACGGCCCAGCGTGCCACGCCCGAACAATTGGCCTTTTGTGATTCCAAGAATTATAAAACAATATCCACTCAAGCCAATGTTCCTGGACCTCAAATTTCCCTCTATTTGGATAAAACCATACCCTTGTATATGTATACTAAGTCATCTACAGTAGATCAACCTCCCAGTGAAGCCAGTAATACTACTGACGAAGATATCCCATTTGTTTTCTATGTTGTGACCGATAACAATACATCATCTACAACCACCTTATTTGAAGCGAACCAAATACAACCCATTGGTGTTTTGGAGGTGCGGACCATTCAACCCAATGCATTTTATACATTTACACTGAATTTCACCACTACTACTATTATTACTTCCATACCATCATTTAAATTGCAACTCAACAATAGTCCAGTCATTCAATCCATTGTTCCTACTGTTTCCATTACTTCCGATGCTGTTTCCAATACTTCTGCAATACAAATCCAAAATATTACGATACCAGTAAGTCAACCCTATTTTTACGAATTCTTTATACAATTTGCGGCGGATACTACAGTAACCATATCATCAATCAACGTAATACAAACATCTTAAGGATTCTTAGTTGCAGCAGCCGATGGATTCAAACACATTTCCTCATTGGGGAACACTTGGCCTGACATACATTTGTCACTTTCACTAATATCAATACATCCACGTTTGTTTTGGTATTCACCCACTAAACACCATTTGGTTTTGGAAGAACTGAGAGACTTTTGGATTGTATCTTCGGGAGAATCGGGTTCGGGTTCATGAAGAACGTGTTTAGACGATTTTCCTACTGCTTCATCTCCAATCATAAGATTACCAATATTTTGCACAGTTCCTTCTGCTACGTCGATACCCGTTTTGGCTACATCGGCGGTTAAATCGGCGGTCTTATTAAGAGCGGTTCCAGTAGAATAACCTAATAATTCCAAAAAGTTTTTGAAAATGGGTGACAAATTATTGACACCATTATTGATGGCATCGCCGAAAATGTTCAACAATTGAATACCGTAATAACTAAATACGACTAAAACAAGTAAAATGATAATAATCCAGGTTTTCATGTCAAAAAAGCCTAAACTCCACGATTCGCCACTGGATGAAATAATAGTAGGTCCAGATGAGGAAGAAGAGGTGGTGGTGGTTGATTTTGAAGGAGCAGCAGCAGCAGCAACAGATACAACTGAATCGGCAGTAGAAGAAAATAAATTATACATGGATGACGATTTTTCAGTATTACTGTTTTTACGCATTTCTTTATCTTCGGGTAGTTCTTTCATAATGTTCATGATTTTCGTAAATAAGAATAATATAGTATAACCTGGTATTTTTCTTGTATGCGTTAAACCATATAAGAATAATTTAGAAGAATACAATAATAGGAGAATACATACGTGAATGACTTTTTTCTCCCTTTTAGAAAGTTTCTTTTTTTTGAGTTTAGGACTAACCTTTTTACTGGTTGTTTTATTGGTTTACCATTTCAAACGACGAATCGATTCACTGGAAAAGCGTATCGAAACATTAACCGATGTGACCAAAACGATGCTTATGGATTCTACTGCTGCTTCTTCTTCTAAACCACCTTCTTCGACTTCTTTTATGAATTCCTATTTGAATTTACCTAAAACGGATGGACCAGTTGTGTTTACACAATATCCGAATCAAGAAAGTCATGAATTTCCACCCGATTGGAATCCTGTAGATGATGTATACAAAAATATCATTGTGTCCAATATGAATTTATCGCAAGATGATGGCGATGATGATGATGATGATGATGATGGTAGTGAAAGTGGTGAAAGTGGCGATAGTAGTGAAGATGGTATCCGTGAAATAAATGACGACAATAGTGATCCAGAACAACAACCTCCCATTTTGAACTATCATGTGGAAGAAACAGTAGAACTAAATGAGATTGATATCGAAGTGATTCCATCGTCCACTGAACAGGAAGATGAAAAAGTGGATGAACAACATTCTACTGTTGTCGAATCCACGGATGAATCACTATCTTTAGAAGATTTAGGCATATCTGATATTCAAGTAACGAAAATAGTAGAAACCGTAGAAGACGATGATGCAAATACTGTCGATGCATCTGTTTTGACTGAAGACCCCGATGTAGTAGGAGTTCAATCCGTTTCTTCGAAAAAATCACTGCAGAAAATGAGTGTGCAAATGTTACGTGCAATGGTGATTCGCGATGGACTATGCACCGAACCCAGTAAAATGAAGAAAAAGGAATTAATCGATTTGGTCTTGACAAATCAACAACAATCTTCTACAGATGACATAACAAACACAAATATTTAGGGGGAATTTTTTATATGTTTTCATTTTATAATAACAATCGTGTTTGTATAAAAAATAATATAAAATAATGTTAGGAGAATCTTTGCAAACCGCTTATCAACAATTTCCTGCCTTGCCCACCAAGGGCTACCAACTGAATAATCAGCATAATAATGTTCCTCCTAAAATGAATGACGGGCGAACCATTTTAGCGTCTTGGCAACCGAATGCAGTAGTCAATGAGAAACTATTACAAGACAATGGCATCAAATCGAACTGGCAATACCGCAGATACTTGATGAATAACAGTAAGACGATTTGCGAGAATTTATTACAAGATTCGCTCAATGATGTGGGTTACAGTGTGCGTCATGAAAAACCCGATTTAAACCGAGTATTTGAAACGCCTAAAGTATATGGATCCATTCAAGAACCACTTAGTCACCGTCAAGCACAACCCAGTGATTTACAGTCGATTTATTTGAGTCGTGAACAATTACAGGCCAGAATGGAAGTGCCAACCTGGGGGATTTCATCCCCCATACCCCCTGGCTCCGCCAATGGTCAGTAATAAGGGTTCGCTTCGTGGAATAGTGGGGGGATTTGGGTTCATTCGGGTCATTGGGGATGTAATACCCCTTATTGCTTCAAAATATATTTTCTACTGTAGAAATCATATTTTATTGTCTTTCTAATTGGTATTTTCGATCGTCATTTCGAAATTAGATAGCAGTTGTGTCGCCAAAATTAGCAACTTCATCATAGGAAGCAGTATAAGAGAATTTTCCTTCAGGGAGTCGTATGTATACAACCCCACTACCACCTGGAGCGCCAGATTTATTCATACTAATTGCGCCTCCACCACCTCCACCTCCTGTATTGGGAGCACCAGCTGTAGCTGGTGGGTCCCAAGTGCCACCACCTGCACCATTTCCACCACCAACACTTCCACCTGGTGCACTATAATCATTATACAATGAACCACCTCCACCTCCACCTCCAAGACCTCCTATAAGTTTTCCAGCACCTCCTGGGAAGCCATCTTTAGAGCCTTCATATCTTTGTATCTGGCGTCCTCCACTACCACTACTCGCAGAGGGTTTAGGTGTTACAAGATTAATATTTACACCAGTTATCTTGGACAAGCAAGAATTATCTCCATTGGTCCATCCTATTGGAGCACCTGGTCCAACTACGATATCGTAATTATTTCCACCAGAAAAAGTTGTGTTTCCACTTATATAACCTCCTCCATTTCCACCAGCACCTGAATAACTTTCATATTTACTTCCTGACTGTCCTCCACCACCACCGCTAATTAAGTAGTAATCAACGGATTCTGTAGTAATATTTACTGTTAATGTTCCACTTGATTTGAACCTATAGTTCTTATATATTATTGGAGGCATTGTCATATGTATGTAAGCTTGATTAAACATATACAAGGTTTGTTGAGGGCTTACATATATAATATTACCGACTCGATTGACTATAGATGTATCATAGACTATACTTGATGAATCATCATTTGTAGTTCCAAATACGGGTATATAGGTATTACTTAATGATGATATATCAACCCCATACTTGGTTCCCGCATTGAAAATTAGTCCTAACTCATCGGTATAGTAATTAGGCAATTCTGCAACTTGATAAATATCCCGACCATATGTAGCACTATAAACAACCGTAACAGTATACTTGATGAATACAGTAGCCGATATTTGTTGTAATGGCGATGTTCCATTTAAAGTAAAAGTAAATTGGCCATATCCTGAGGTCACTAAATAGTCTAAACTGGTATAACTTTCGCTAATAGTTCCAGTAAGAGTGGCTCCATTTAAATCAGTAGAAGTCAAATCACCTGTAATGGCATAATCAATCGGATATTCGGATGCTTTGTAAACCGAAACTTGTATTGTATCGTCTTTCAAAAACACGGAATTGTTCATGGATAAATCGTATTGCGAAGTTGTGAAATAATATCCAAGCAAAGGTTTGTTTTCGTCATGGACTTTGTATTTGAGACAAATCGTGAATTGGTCCTGCGATGCCAAAGAAAAAGGCAAAGTGGACGGCGCTTTTTGCAAAATGGCTAAAGCAGTTGTATTTTCTCCTTGAGGATTCAATACATGGGCCTCTTCGAAAATCGAGGCTTGGCCACTATATTCTACATAATCCGTTCCACTTGGATCCAACTGGACTTTCAAATCTTGCTGGCGTATATATTGAACACTATTGGGATTTATAGAACCATGTAACTTGGACTGAATACTATTGATTAAATTCATTTGATATATATAAATGGGGGATTTCATCCCCCATACCCCCTGTTCCACGAATTGCTATTGTGGGGGATACATCCCCCATACCCCCTGGCTCCGCCAATGGCTATTTTGGGGGATACATCCCCCATACCCCCCTGTTCTTGGGGGATTTGGATATGTTGTGGTGGGATTAATATTCCTGGTGTGTAGGGTTTAGTTTTCCTCAAAATTGTGTTTGTTTATTAGGCTATGGGAATTCTAGGGTTGTTTCATTATAAGTTCCTGTATAAGAGAATTTTCCCTCAGGTAAGCGAATAATCACCACACCACTACCACCATTGCCACCGTTGTAGCTTATAACATCATACGAAAAAATACCTGTGTAAGAAGCCCCCCCACCACCACCACTGCCTGTATTTGCTTGTCCATTTGCACCATTTCCAGACTTACTTCCATTACCACCACCAGTTTGTCCGCCGGAACCCGCGTTCTGTGTATAGCTGCTATAATATAAATGAGTTATACCGCCACCTCCACCCTGCGCACCAAAACCGAATGTATAACCATTTCTACCATTTAAACCAGCACTAGATTTCGTTGCACCATGAGATTCTCTACCTGTATCATTTACACCATTTGTAACTACATTAATACCCTGACCTACAATACTACTTTCATTAGAACTGGATGAATTGGCATTTTCTTGGATATAATTAGTTGTTCTACCAGATAATCCTGATCCAATTTTAATAGTATAAGAACCTTGTAAAAAACTATGGGTGTTAGTTATTGATTTACCCCCAAAACCACCCTGACCACCTCTTGGATCGACATTTTTAACAGAATATCCAGCACCACCACCACCTCCTCCATTAATTAAGTAATAATTCACTGTAGGAGTTGTCATTTGTAAAGTCAAGGTTCCACTTGTTTTAAACATATAATTCTTCAATGTTAATGGTTTTGTCATGTATTCTATATTTCGGTCAAACATATACAAGGTCTGCTGGGGTAATATACAAATAATATCACCTACTTTAGTTACTATAGATGTATCATTGACTATACTTGATGAGTCATCAATGGTTGTTCCAAATACAACATCATAGGATGTATCATTTAAAGCGGATACGTTTACAGTATATTTAGTTCCAGCATTGAACACCAATGAACCAGCATCGTAATAATCTGTAGAACCATCAATAGCAAAAATATTTTGGCCATGTGTTACACTATTTACAACAGTCACTGTATAAGATGTCACGGTTGCTGACATGAAATTTAAGATTTGTCCTCCCATTCCGCTATGAGCCGAACAATAATAATACAAGTCTGGGGTTCCTGCTGATATATCTACTATGGTATATCCATTGAGACTTCCTATAGTTCCTTCTGTGATCATCGAACTGTAATAAGTTCCAGACCCATAACCCGTCCCTGCTCCATCTGTTTCACCAATGACCAAAGGATGGGTTACATTCGTAGAGTCGCTTTGGTCAAATACATAAATACCACTTGTAGGGGCAATTACAGTATAGGCTGGGCCATTTCCGTCTAAATAATACTTGTGATTAGAAACAGTAACCGCATATTCTTGAACTGCTCCAGCATGGATGTTTTTATAAGTCGTATTCAAGTAAGTCATTAATGCTTGACGTTGGGTTTCTTTGAAGCCTTTCTTATAAACCCCACCAAATGCTAAATCCATGGAACGGAAATCAGCAGCACCACTTTTTCCTACAGCATAAGGATTGGTTCCACTGTTTTCTAAAAAGGTAATCATTTCAGTTGGCGATTTGGTATTAAAGGAAATATCCTTGGTTTCTACTAAAGTTTGCGTATTATCGTAGGTGAAGCTTTTAATCACATTTGCATCTTCAGATGGATTATATGAATAAAAGGAATAATAATACCGATTGAGAGAAATATCATGAGTGGGGAAAATACTCATTGTTATATATTTGGGGGATATTTCCCCTTGGGGGATTTCATCCCCCATACCCCCTGGCTCCGCCAATGGCTATTGGGATGGTGCTATAAATTTTTTATATATAACCGAAAAAACATCTAAAGCGATTGAACTATTGTAGATTACTATCTATCGTTCTCTATAATGACCCGTTTGTTGAGTTTTGATGTAGGAATCAAAAACATGGCATATTGTTTACTGGATTTGTCTCAAAATGAGATTGTAGAATGGAATGTCTTGAACTTATGTGAACAAACGAATGGACCATCATCATCATCTACAGAACGATGTAATCATACATTGAAAAATGGAAGGTCATGTAATGCTGTAGCAAAATACAGTAAAAATAGTAACTATGTTTGTGCGAAGCATGCTAAATCATCGCAGCAATATGAATTGCCAGAAAGTTATCCTACTAAATCGGCTTTAGGGAAAAAGTCACCCACTGAACTCCGGACCTTATGGACCAATACTGTAGGAATCAATGTGATCACCAAACCAGAACAACCCAAAACCAAGGGCAATCTAATTACTCAAATTTTGGACTATTATGAACGTCGTTGTTGGAAACTTTTGCCTAAACCGAAGAAAACCAATGCGGGGAAAGTCGATTTGGTGACCATCGGGCGTTCTCTCCATGCACAAATGATAGAAAATCCCAATATGAAAACTGTAGATAGTGTGATTATTGAAAATCAAATTAGTCCGATTGCGAATCGCATGAAAACAATACAAGGGATGTTGGCCCAACATTTTATTAGTTTAGGCGTTTCTACAATTGAGTTCGTATCGTCCAGTAATAAGTTGAAAGAATTGGCTCCACAATCGGGTGCGAAAACTACTTACAAACAACATAAACAAGACGGTATATTCTACGGTGAAAAGTTCCTAAAGGAGAACTTTAAGGAGAATCAGGAAAAATGGCTAAAGTATTTTCATGAATCGCCAAAGAAAGATGATTTAGCGGATTCTTTTCTACAGGCCCTTTGGTGGTGTAAAAGAAGTAGTGGCCAAAAAGAGAGTGCATCCACCAAAAGGAAAAAAGCAAAAAAATAAAAAGTAAAATAAAAAATAAAAAATAAAAAATAAAAAAGAGAATAAAAAGAAAAAAAGATTATTCGTTACATAGGACTTAAAAATAACTAATAAGAATACATCATAACTACCTTGGTTTAATGGAAGTGGTTGATATTGATTTAGACGCAATCCCAGTGGACGATGCTCCAATTATGAATAATATGTCCAATGACGATTCCAAACATTCCGTCAGTTTTGGTGGAGGAATCGAATTATTAATGAATGAAAAAAAGAAATCCTCATCTACTTCTACTAAAATCGATTTAGATGAATTGGATAATTTAGAATCGGAATTGAATGATTTGTCTAGTTCTACTGCCCAGCAACCATCATCGAATTATAATAGTAGCAATGATGGATCCTCGAAAACATTAAGTGGATTAGGTGGATTTGGAAGTAGTTTAGGCAATATGTTTGGTATGGGAGGTGGTAGCAGTTCCTCCAATTCAGGGTCATCATCTTCTTCAAATTTAGGACATGGAACAAAAGAAACAGTAGGAGGAAATGCTCAAACATGGGATGGATTTTCCAAAATGCAAGAAGAGGTGCCAAAGCCTCAGGTCCGTAGTAGTGCACATTTGACCGACCGTGAAAAACGCCGTAAGAAGCGTATTATGATAAAGAAGTTGGAAGAATGGGCCGATAAGGGATTGTATAAACACGGGTCGGTCTTCACGATGGACTCGGATTTCGATGAAGTAGAGGATGAATATGAAGGAGCTTTAGAAGAAAAGCGTAAAAAGGACAGCATTAAATTGCAAGGATGGTGGTTTACTACAGCCGTCAATACTTTGGAATACGGAAATGCTTTATTGAATCCCTTTGATTTGAATTTAGATGGATGGGGTGAACAAGTAAGCGAAGATTTGGATTCCTACGAAGACATCTTTAGTGAACTGCATGATAAATACAAGGGAGGAAAAATGGCACCCGAGGTATCTTTATTGTTGCGTATTGCATTTTCAGCAGCAGTAGTCAATATGAGTAATAAAATGTTGAGTTCCGCCACCCCAGGTTTCAACGACGTAATGAAACAAAGTCCCGAATTAATGAAAATGTTTACCAATGCAGCGGTCGATACTATGAGTAAAGAAAATGCGGCATTTGACTTTGCGAAGAATTTGATGAATAATCCACCCGAGCAAGTCAATACACGTCATGGACCACCACCAGCACCCATTGAAACGAAGAACCAAGCTCCGCCACCGAGACCTGGTGCCATGCAATTTACACCTCACCCAGGAAACCGACCCGATTTGCATGCAGCCAGTAATAATGGACCAATGTTCCGTGAATCAGGAGTCGATGTAACTCAAAATCAGCAGAGTGCAACTGGACCCAGTCAATCGATTCCTACAGCTCGTCCCGAAATGCGAGGACCACAAGTGACACCTGACATTGACCAATTATTGTCGGGATTGAAACCAAAGGCGGCTCCTCCACAAAGACCCATGACACCACCACAATCCACTACTATACCAGTGGAAACAGTGAATATTCAAGGAACAGAATCCATAGTAAGTGTCACCTCATTGAAAGATTTAGACGGAACACAATTACCGAAAAAATCACGCAAGCGCCACAATACATCAAACCGTAGCAATACTGTTTCATTGGATATTTAGGTAATGTGTATGCAGTAAAATAAAAAAATTAATATCAAAAGAAAAAAGAATATAAAAAAATACCAGTATTTTCTTATAGCCATTGTTAAACAAAACAAAAATAACCAGAAAGATATATGATAGATAACATTACTGATTTTTGCCGAAATTTTACCTACTACATACAGCTAATACTTTTTCTACTGTATCATTACTACAATAAAGCAATGAAATATGCATATGAGGTATTGGTTGAACCAATCTACGAACAATTTCGCCTAAAGGAACCTATAGAAGACCAATGGATGCAAATCTTTTGTTTGACCAACCAAGTGAATTTCAATGAATTCGGTTGGGACATATCATCCTACAATTCATATAAGAAGAATGTCTTGCCTTATATTCAAGATTTCTCAGTATTTATGGAGAACGAGCATCAAATATTGTTGAGTGATCCCATTATAAAACTACCATATGAATACGAGTTTGAATATCAGGCAGAAGTCGTAGAAACGCTACTTGTAGTGAAAAACAAAGATGATTATTTGATACGTAGTTATGTAGATAACAAAGAACGGAAACCTATAGATTGGAAAGAGTTTCCACCACGTTCCAATGCGGCCTTTTTGTATGTGGAATATAACCATCCTAAAATGAGGAATCCTGTAGAATTAAAAATCCCTGCTGGAATGTATTTAGAAGAGAACGAATTGTTTACACCATCTTTTATATTCCGTTGTTTAGAATATTTGAATGTGTATTTTTATTTTGATATGAATTATGAAATCAAGTATATGGACAGTGAATGTAATGAAAAAGTATTGACTTGTAATGACTACTTAGTATTTCATGAAAATGATTATGAAGTAAAGCGATTCTACTTTGACAACAGTTTTGATATTTACAGTGATAAAAGCGATACCGAATCGGAAACCCAAATAGTAGATGATGATGATTCTACTGTAGAAGAATGTGATGATGTTCATGATGATAATGATGAAGAGGAAGAGGATACAGATATAAAAGATACAACATCTTTAGCCAATTCGGATGTTACATACTCTGGGTCATTTTGGTGGATATTTTAATTCTATCTCTATTGTATACAACCATATATAACAAGTAAATCATGGGAAGAAAAACCAAAAAGTCAGCATGCGTGAATATCAAAGACGAAGACAAATGCACATTGCCTTGTAAACCAGTCCGTGACAGAAAAACAAGGAAATTCTTACATTGCCGAACGGCCATTTCTTTAGAAAAATTAAAAAAACTATTGAAAAGAAAGGGAAAAAAAATTACTGTCAAGAAAAGAAGACATATCAAGAAGAAAATTAAAAAGGCCGAAAAAATGAAGAAAGAAGTAGAAACAATGAAAAAGGAAATTACAAAGATGGAAGATAAAGTGGAAAAGAAAGAAGAAGAAGGAACCAGTTTCATTGGCGCCATTGCCGATACCGTTAATTCTGTTAGTGAAAATTTAGGTCTTTCTGCCAAAAAAGAAGACAAACAAGAAGAGCCAGAGCCAGAAACAGAAGAGCAACAACCAGAACCAGAACCAGAACCAGAACCAGAACCAGAACCAGAAGCAGAAGCAGAACAAAAACAACCAGAAACAGAAATAGAAACAGAAACAGAAGCAGAACAAAAACAACCAGAAACAGAAATAGAAACAGAAACAGAAGCAGAACAAAAACAACCAGAAACAGAAACAGAAACAGAAGCAGAACAACCAGAAGAGCAACAAGTAGAATCAACAGAGGAGGAACAAAAAAAAGAAGGGGGAAATCAATAAATCAATAAATTCACATCATTATTATCTACAGTAAAATAATATAAAGAATACTCATTTTTATTATTTATCTTGGGGTGAAATCAGAACCATGAATATGTTATGTGTAACAACTGAATCATCATCCCATTCTACTTCTACAGCGACCCATCAATTGGAGGATACTTGGGTGTTATATCACCATTTGCCAACAGAAAAAGATTGGACCTTATCTGGATATACTGTATTACATGATGAAATCAATACAGTAGAAAAGACAATATCACTAAATCAGTTGTTGACTGACAATATAATCAAATTCAGCATGTTATTTTTTATGCGTAAAGGAATTACACCTTTATGGGAAGACCCAGCTAATCGCACAGGAGGCTGCTTTTCCTATAAAGTCGTCAATAAACATGTAGTGCAAGTATGGCGACACATGATGTTTCACGCCGCTGGGGAAACACTGGCGAAAAAAGATAGTTACAATAATTGTGTTAATGGTATCACGATTTCCCCTAAAAAGAACTTTTGTATCATTAAAATATGGCTACGCAATAATGAAAATCAAGACCCAAATCAGATTACTATGATTGATAATTTAACAAAACATGGAGTGATGTTTAAGCTCCACGGAGATTCCTAAAGGTTTCTTCATTCTTCATCCTGAAAAATTGAAAATCTCAGAAAAAAATATTGCCATTTGCAATATTTATTTAGCAGAAAGTAAGATACAAAGAAAAACTTCTTTAACCATTATATCTGAAGGAAGAGAGCAGTAGGAATCATGAATGGTATATTGGTGAAATACAATGATTACTTAGTCACGCGGGACAAACCGGTCATGTATTTCCCTGAATGTGCAAAAGCCAGTTACTCTTATCATCCGAATGTGTTTACCTTCTTGTATCAAGAACTGGAATACCATAGAGAAAGATCCAAACAAAAAGCCAGACTCAGAACCAGACCCAGACAACAAAGTCCACCAATCAAACGTAGTTATTCTACAGGTAAACCAGGACAATGGATTTTAGCTTAAGGATGAAAAAAGAGTAACCATAATAAAAAATAAATTAGTAAAAAAAAGAAATAAAAATTCATAAGAAAACGCATATAAATAAATCGTTCTACAATTCGTCATACTGAACGCATTCTTTTTTTTGGGAAATCAGAATGGAGATCGAAAACAATGTATTGACTATGCAAACGATTCAAATATCACCTATTCGTAACCTATATAGTGCTTTAAAAGATTTAGTCCCCGATGTGACCATGATAATTGATAAAAATGGAATGAAAATAATAAACTTTGATAAGAACCATACAACATTGGTGGCAGTAAAGATGAAATTCGAGAAACATGATTGTTCACCTGATAAAATAGTCATTTGTGCAAATTCTTTACATTTATTTAAATTAATATCCAATACATCCAATGATGATTTATTTTCCATGTATATTGACAAAGATGATTACAATGAAGGTAGTGTGTCTCATTTAGGTCTACAGTATGATAATGGTAAGATCAATCAATGCAATAATTATAAGCTACGGCTATTTGAACCAGAGGATGATGAATTGGAAGTGCCCGATGTAAGTTATTCTGCTATTATTCACATGCCGAGTGTTGGATTCCAAAAAATCATCCGTGATTTAACAGGTATATCTGACCGTATTAAAATCGAATCCGTAGGAGATGATTTAATATTTTCATGTGAAGGAAACTTTGCTAAATCCCGCATCTTCCGATCCGAGCAGGCATCGGATAACAATTTATTGGAAGACAAGATGGATGCCATTAAGTTCCGTAAAAAGCCGGATCCTACAGTAGTGATGAGTGGGGAGTTTTCCCTAAAGTCCTTGAATAATTTCATCAAATGCACTCCATTATCCCAGAATTTGGAAATTTATTTGGAAAACAATTTACCTTTGATTGTGAAATATGATATTGGTAGTGAAATGGGGGATATCAAATTGTGTTTATCTCCATTGCCACCTATTCGATACTAAATTGGGGATACCATCCCCCTGGGGGATACATCCCCCATACCCCCTGTTCCACGTGGGGTTCATTTTCTAAAATCCCATGATTATACTTTAGGAGGCTCGCCCCACGTGGAACACAGGGGGTATGGGGGATGAAATCCCCCAAGTGGAACAGGGGGTATGGGGGATGTATCCCCCTACAGGGGGTATGGGGGATTTCATCCCCCAGGTGCGTTGGATACATTATTTTAATGTTTACTAAATAATGTATAGCAGTAGATGAATCAGTTGGAATTATTAGAAGTCAAGGAGTTTTCCGCTAAAAAGCGATTTGGCAGTAGCACAGATGGGGGATATGTTATAGGAATGTTAAATACCATGTATGATTGTTACATTTCATGTGGTATTTCCGATGAAGAGAGTTTTACACGTGATTTTCTACAGTCCCATTCTTATTTGAAAAAAGAACATTGTTACGCGTTCGATGGCACCATTGCAGATTACCCTTGGCGTTACACCAAAGAAATCCAGTTTTTCCGTAAAAACATTGGTGCCAATAATGATGACCGTCATTGTAATCTACACGATTTAATCAACAAATACAACAACATATTCTTGAGTATCGACATTGAGGGTGGCGAATATGAATGGTTAGAGTCTCTTACTGTAGACCAACTACGTAAATTCAAACAAATCGCCATTGAATTCCACGGTATGTGTGGCAACGACCATTGGGGGTCGATCGAACTCAAAACCAAATGTCTCGCTAAATTAAATCAATCCCATTATATAATCCATGCCCATGGCAACAACAATGGTCCTATTGTGCATTCCATTCCCAATGTATTGGAATTGACCTATGTGAATCGTGATTGGTTTTCCCAAGAACCACCTAAAAATAAAATCCCTTTTCCAATAGATTCTCTCGATTACCCGAATTTACCCACCAAAGCTGACTACAGTTTACATACTTACCCTTTTGTTAGTTGTGCATTTGCCCGTATTGTCATTGGAGACAGTAAAACAAGGACAAAAATAATACAATTACCTTGGGCATTGAAAAAACCATTGTATTTTTTTCAAGACATTGACTGTAAAGATAAATTCATCTACAGCATAAACGATAAAACGTTGTCCATTACTCGAGTCGATATACCCGATGGGTATACGAAAACACCTGATGGATGGGGACAACCATTATTGGCCTACTATTCACTTGAGTAAGCTTTCTCAAATAGGGGTGTTATTAATTTGGATCTTCTTCCAATACTTTATCCAAGGCTGGGTAATCTACAAACTCTTTATCTCCCGATTGTGGACCGTAGCAGACTAATTTCTCATTCTTCTTGTGCTCTTGAATATGGACATGGCAATCCATTGCGGTTTCTTTCATGACTGTCAATAACTGTTTGTTTATTTTCTGTTTCAATTGAGACAATTCATACAAGTATTCATCTGTGGTAATGGGGGTTTCCGTGATTTTACTTACATCATTTTCCGTGATTTCTTTGTATTGCCCATTCTTGATTTGGGAATCAGACAATACAGACAAATACAAAAATGTCTGGACGGTTTGTTCCTCTTTTGGTAAATCAACGTGACTCTTAATACGGCGTGCACGTCCCATTACTTGTTCCAATCTGACCATATTCCAATATGGTTCCATCATATGGACATATCGAGTATTTTTCAAGTTGATTCCTTCTGCACCAGCAGCAGTAATCATGAACAACTGGATAATTTCACCGTAGAGATTATTGGATGAAATTTCTCTCAATTGAACACTAATGGATTCGGGAACATTTGGTGGGTTCCAATCTCCATTGTAAATATTTCGTATGATTTCACGGGTTTCGACTTCTTCTGTTCCTGTATACAATACAAAACAAGGTCTACCGTCGAGTTTGAAATCATCGGCTAAATGCCACGTGCCATCTTTTTTCGTCAGTTTGAATTCTTGATAGCCATTGGCCATTAATACTTCTTTGAAAAGACCAATGCCTTCCAATGTTCTAAATGCACTGTAGAGTAAATGGAGTCCCTTGTATCGTTTATCTTGTAGATTCTGCAAAATGGACCACATCTTTGGACTGTATTTTTTCAATGAATCGCCTTTGAGTAATGTATCACGTGTTTCTGCGATTTTTTTCATGGTATACACGATTTCTTTTTGATAAAAGTCGTCTTGATTATTGGCATCTTCGTCTTGGTATTCGGCCATCATAACAGGTGTAGCTGTATTTGCTTCTATTGTATGTTCATGGACTTCTTTGTTTTTCCCTTTTGGTATTGGTCGTTTAATATCATTGGGAAAGGTGAAATTACAAGCACATCGAGAGAAGACCCGATATGAACTGGATGATTCTTCGTATAGGTCATTGTTGTTGACCATTCTTTTGCGTTTTTTCTCATTTTTCTCTTGAATTCGTTCATCACTACGGACTTTCAAATAGTATTCGATTTGATGGTCACTCATAGGAACCCGAACTTGATGAACTGGACTATTGGAATCGGTCATAATGATTCTTGGTAATACATCTGTATTGGATGTGCGGTAGTAAGATGTCAAGCCTAATATGCGTCTACGTAAGGTATTAATATTGATTAAATCGGTTTGGTCATCATTTTCAGTAGATGACGATGACGATGTTTCTTTAATAAATGTTTCGATGAATTTTCCGTCATCGGGTAAACATTTTTCTATTTTGGATTTTGCGGATTTGACTTGAATATTATTTTTTTCCAAAATGGCCTGCACTTTCTTTTCGAATTGCTTGTTATCGACATTTCCTCTACTGTCTAAACGGACTCCGTATTTTCCTGCACCACCAGATTGGTTGGCAACTGTAGAATCCGTATTTGTATTATCATCATTGGATGGACGTTGTTTTTGAGTAGTTTTATGGCTTTTTACTGCTGGACGTTTCTTTTTGGTATTGGCCGCGGCAGCCCCAGTAGTAGGTGCCCGACGTTGATCTACATTGACAAAACCAAATGGATTTTTCGTAATGGTGATTTTTCCATATTGGTATTGTAAGTAATCGTAAGTTAACAACCGTTCTTTTTTTAACATGGATTCGACTTTCTCCGTGGACATGGATTCTTTGGTGTTAATATCAAATGTCCATGTTAGAATACCTCCACGAAGAAGATTAAACATGACTCCCATTTCCTGAGGGTAATTCAAGATGGGTGTTCCCGAAAGCATAACAATACGGAAATCGGTTGCTTGTAACATGAGTTCGTAAATGCGAATGTAAACCGATGTTTCGGCGGTCTTTTTCTTTCGAAGATTTCCTACAATACGACTAATGAAATTATGGGCTTCTTCTAATATTACGACAGTATGATCAAATGGATTTTTCTTATTGCGTCGCAATTCATCTACTTTACTACCTAAGTTATTTGCATTGTAGTGAATATTTTTGTATTTTTGATTAATCATTTCTTGCAATTGTTCTTGTATGGCAGATTGAACAGTAGGAGATAAATTGGCGAAATTCGGTTCTTTGCGAGCATCAACCATATATGCACCCTTATTTTTACGAATATCAACCGTGTTTAGATTCAATGCTTTCGCCAAAACGGGGACCAAATCGGGACGTCCATCTGTAGAAACGAATTCCCAATGTTGATTTTGTTTGTAAATCATATCTCCGCACTTTTGTAGTTCGGCCCAATAATTGGTTTTGAGAGAAGCGGGTAATAAAATAATGATTTCTTTATCATGTTTCATACCTTCTGCTACTGCAATAGATGTGCATGATTTACCTGTTCCTAAATTGTGATATACCAATAATCCATGGTAAGGTCTATCGCCTTGTAAATAATTCAATACAATGCGTTGATGTTCCAGTAGGTCAAAACTATTTCTTCCTACAATTTTATCCGATGGGTTGTTTTTGCGAATATGCTGAAACAATTGATTAATGGATTGGACAAATTGAACACGGTTATTTAAATAGTAACTGGAAACACGAACTACATCGGGTTTGTATACTGGTAATTGCAATTCATATTCACCCAATGCTACTTTTTCCAAGGATTCGGTTGATTCTTCTTGTTCCGATTTCTTTTTACGGGGAACAGCGGCGGCGACAGCCGCCGCAGCCGTAGGTTCCTCTACTAATGGTTTCCAAACTTGTTCTGTATATTTACGCAAACTATGTCGTAGCCACATCAATTCCGTAAATTCGGCCTTTTTCTTGGGACTAATGCGATACATCAAAGTTGCATTTTGAGTTGCATGTAAGATTCTGGCAAGTTCGGGATGTTGAGTAAATTTAGCATACAAAGCTAAATACATTTCTCTTTTGTTGCGTTGAGAGAAATTGCTATCAACACTGACCTTCTTACTGCTATATTTTTTGGTTTTTTCTACTGCTTTAGCAATATCGTAATTTTGAGCTAAATCGGAAAAAAAGGATTGGTTTTTGTATTGCGAAGCAATATAATAGTGATCTACTGTAGACCATGTAATATTGTCTAATTGGAAACTATGCATAGAATCATTGCACAATACAGTTCGCCAATTGCCAATTTTCGCTAAAGCATCATAAAAGGGTTTGGTTTTCTTACTACTGTTGATTTTCTCTCCAGGTTCTTTTCCTGGAGGTTTCTGAGTGTCTTTGCTATTGCAAACCACGAAAATAGTATCCGAATCCAAATGCAAAGGTTCTTCTTGGACTTCCCGATAATGATTGGCCTCTGGTAGGTCGACAGTAGAAGAATCAGGTTCGGGTTCTTGTTCGGGTTCGGGTTCGGGTTCTTGTTCGGATTCGGGTTCATTTTCTTCTACCGCTTTAGGTGGATTGGTTTTACCAATAGTAATTTTCTTTGGTATTTTACGACCGTGTAGTGCATCTGCATTATTTTGGTCGTCATCTTCGTCATCAGAATTCACTGCAAAATCAGGGGCGGCTTTCGGCTTGATTTCCTCTACTGTTTCTTCTGAGGAGGAAGAAGAAGATGTGGTGGTAACAGCTGCTCGGTCTTCTATGCATGGACTGACTAAAAATCCATTTGTCTTTAACCGCTGTAGAATAACATTTCGATCCATGGAAGTATGAACCACACGTTTATCTTCTAAAAGATGATGGAGAGAAACTGCATCATCCGACGAAGATTGTTTTTGTTGATATGATTCTATTAATTCTTTATAAACAACAGGCTCGGGTTTTTTACCGAGTAAAACATCAATCGGTTGTGTATTATCGGTGATCATATATTACTATAGAAAAAATGACAATGAATATATCTATATATATACTTTATCTATGTTTTTGTGTGGAGGTTGGGGATATATCCCCTACACCCCCTTTTAGTCATACTTAATGCCATCATAGGATTACATCCCATTCAACCATCGTGGAACAGGGGGATATGGGGCCCATTTGATTACATCCCATTCAACTATCGTGGAACAGGGGGTATGGGGGATGGAATCCCCCTTAGGAGTAAATATTATGTTTTTGTTGAACATGTTTGATTGTTTCTTCAAAATCATTCATTTGTTTTAAATTTTCAATAGCTTCTCTACAGGCTGCTTGTTCGGCATTTTGTTTTAGTCTGTGTTTTCCTTCGCCTAAATATACAAATATCTTTTGCTTCTTGGCCATGTATAAATGGATGCTTTCAAATGATGGGAACTCTGATATTTTCAATGATTTCTCATGAGACAAATGATGGGACGATTGGCCTAAACACAAGTATACTCCCATATAGTATCCAGTTTCACTGTGAAACGACGAGATTTCCATTACCAAGGGTGTCGTTTTAAATTCGCTTTGCAATAATTCCTGTAGAGGACGTTTGTAGTTGTCTGACTGTTTCGTAATTTTAGACCAATCGATATGATTATCAAACACGGATTCTACAAACAATTGCGCGATTTGAAACCCCGGTCCACACTGAAACATGGTATCGAACCAATGGTCTTCGTCTTTTATCGGAACACGATTGAAATCAAGAAACAATGCTCCTACAAATGCCTCAAATAAGCACCCTAATCGTTTATGATTTACACGAACATTTTTCATCTCAGTATGTTTCGATAAAATAAACCATTCATGTAGTCCCATTTCCATTGCAATACGACCGATTGTTTCGTTTTTCACCAATTCGATTTTCGTATCGGTCATGAATCCTTCATCTGCTTTAGGAAAACGCTTATACAAATAAAATTTAGCAATACATTCCAATACTCCATCTCCCAAAAATTCCAACCGCTCATTGGATTTAGTCGATAATTCAATACAAGAATGTGGTTTAGGAATAAATTGGATTGTTGTATTGTTCCGTAATTCGGGTCGTTTTATATAGGAACGATGAATAAATGCACGCTTGTATAATTCAAAGTTATGAATAGGAACTTGCACATTATATTTAGCCAAAATTCTTAATACATCATCATGGGTAATCTGTTTATTTACTTCATTGTATGGGTCGAACACCAATGATTCCATTCCATTTTCTTTTAGGACAAATAAGTCATCATCTTTTTTTAATTTAGAAAACATGTCTTTTTAAATTACTTTAGCAATTAAAGGGTATGATTTTTCTACAGTTCTTTTTCTATTATTGTAGAAAGAATTGGATTCATATATATTTTTCAATTTTTCATTTTTTCTCCTCTTTCTTTTTTCCTCTATCGAAAAGGGTTGTTATAATGTTCAACACCCCCCGACAAAATAAATATATTTAGGGTATTATATAGAATAAGATATGGGATACTCAAGCACCGTAGCATATAAAGACAGTATTACTAACCAAAACCAAGGAGGCGGAAACAAAAAGGCAGGTATGCCCTCATTAGTTGGAAGAAACAACTGGTTTCCTCTACATGTGAGACCTGGTAGAAACTGCTGTGGTCTTAAGCAATGGAGACAACAACGTGCTCACCAGAGAAATATATCTCAATTAGCCAATCTTCGATTCACTTCCAGTATGGGTGTTGATCACTGGTAAAATGATAACATCACTATAACCAGATTTGTATTTATTTGAATAAATATAAATAGAATTTATCTCCTTTTATAATCCACTTATGAAAATTATTGTAGACCATCGTGAACATGAGATTATTTCTCTCATTCAGTCAAAACAAGAAGCATATGATTGGTTAACTGTAGAAGTAAAGACATTGGATTTAGGAGATATGGAGATTTATTATGATGACCAATTATTATTTATCTGGGAGAGAAAAACCTTTAGCGATTTATTAAATTCTCTGCGGGATGGACGTTATGCAGAACAAAGTGCTCGTATTCTACAGCATTATAAACCGAATCAAGTCATATATGGTATTGAAGGTATTTTCTCTCAATTGAATCCAAAAGATAAACAATTGGTTGTGAGTTGTATGACATCTTTAGCTTTTACTAAAGGCTTTCATATTTGGAGAACGACCCAACCCCATGATACTGTAGAACAATTAATCATGTGTTGCACGAAAATCAATCGAGATTATTCTTCTACGACATTTAGCAAAATGGAGAGTGCGGAATCGGGGGAAAATGAGAATCAGTTAGGATATGCTAAATATGTTATCAAAAGAGAAAAGAAGGAAAACATTACTCGAGAGAATATTGGGATCATCTTTTTAAAACAAATACCAACCATTAGTAATGCTACAGCAGTTGCTCTGATGGACCACGTAGATGGCGACTTTAGTAAACTGATTGATTTAGTCAATACGGATATACAAAGCTTGTCTCAATTGATGGTTGGAAAACGACGTATTGGAAAGAATATTATACAAAATTTGCAAACGTATTTAGGGAGGGGGATTCCATCCCCCTGACCCCCCGTGGATTTTTTTATCCAATAGACCGTATCATATAAATATACTTTATTTATATAATGCCTTCATTTCCATTTTTGTTTATTAATCATTTAGAGCAAGTATTGTTGTATGTGACTGGATTTGGACTATCCGATTTATTTGTAAAAAATATGAAATTCACAGATTATCAAGCATTTTTATACTATATTGCATTAGGGTTTGTTTATTTGATCTTAATGTATAACACAATGTCTTATGATTAATGGGGGTATTGTTATTTATGTTGTATGATTGATGATGTAATTTTTTTATTTATAAATCTCGGTAATTTTCGGAACAAATCTGGGTTTTCCTACTTCTCGTCCTTCATATTTACCACTTTTTACAGTTTGTCTACTAAATTCGACTCCTCCCCAATTTGAATCCATTGGATTGTCACTAACTCGGTTTTCGGTTGCAGTAGAACGATGGATTTGGTCCAATTCAGTATATTGTCCAACATGCTGGCCATGTGAATCGAAACCAGCATAGTGGTTCTGATTATATGTTTCTCCGTCTCGACTTGCATCAAATACTTCTACAGGCTGAGGTGGTTGCACTTGTAACCCTCCTAATTCACCCATTGCTGTAGGTCCACCTGGTCGCATTCGGTATACCGTTTGTCCCTGTGTATTCGATTCTTCTTGTAAAAATAAAACGGGGCACCGAACACCTGCGTTTCTTTGTTTTTTCAAAAAGGCTAAATACTCTGGAAGATCCTCGAAAACCAATGGATTCGTATCACTCTTCGGTTTAGATGAATTGTGCAAATATAGTTTTGTGCCAGACCGAATTAAAACATCAGGACAAGGCGATTCTTGTTGTTGGTTTTGTTGTGGAGGAAGTTGGTCTAAAGGGAGTTGATTATTGCCAGCCAATAAATTTTCCATATTTTCTTTATTAAAGGATGGGTCCAAGCATACTGCAAATCCCATTGCAAATACAGCAATTAAAAATACCATGAAAAGTTTATGATAAAGATTCATTATTTCTTTTTATTATGGATATGTGTTCTATATATTTAGCATAATAGAAAAAACATCATAATAGTATATAAATGGACATCTACAGTAAAAAGAAAACGCCCAAGAAGAAACCACTCAAGAATAAGAAAACGCCCAAGAAGAAACTACTCAAGAAGAAGAAGAAAACCCTCAAGAATAAAACACCGTCACCTACAGTAGAAGAAGTGGTGATTGAAGAACCAGAACCAGAACCAGAACCAGAACCAGAACCCGTCAAAAAAACACAAAGGCGCAAATTTCGCAAATTTCGCAAATTTCCCAAAATGAGAACCCGTAAAGTCCACTTTGATGAAGTGGTTGACTCGATTTTACTACAAAAAAAAGAAAAACCGAAACCAAGTATACATGTCCAAAACAAACCGTTGATATTTGGACGAGTTTATAGTGAATATTGTCATTTTTGCCGCGACATGAAAGGACAATGGAAAAAGGTCTGTAAAAACTCGGTTTCACCCATTAATGACATGGGCGATCCATACGAAAAAAAAGTCGAAAAATTCAATACAACTTACCCAAATGCGAATTTAGAAGTAAATGGAGTCCCTACTATTTATCGATTAATGAATGAAGACAGTCCAGTCGAATATTATAGTGGTCCAAGGACTGAACCTGAAATGACTAAATGGATTTACGGATAAAATAGATATAAATATACTTTTTACTGTTTTCTATAATAATGAGTTCTATTGTAGAAAAAATAAATCAATTTGTGGAGACCAGTAAGCCATTTGTGTATATATTGACTCCAACGTATGGAAGTATGTGTTATGTGAATTATACAATATGTTTAATTGAAACTATCAAGTTATTAAAACAATACAACATTGAAGTGCAGGTAGAATTCTGTAGAAATGATAGTTTGATACCAAGGGCACGTAATAATTTATTGGCAAAAGCAATGAGTAATCCGAAAATGACACATGTTTTGTATATTGACACAGATATTACATGGAAACCAGTGGATATTATTCGTCTACTGTTATCCGATAAACGAATCGTAGGAGGAGTCTATCCCTTGAAGAAAATCGAATGGGACCGATTAAAGCAGCCCAATATTGTAGACTCATGGACATCGAAGAAAGACAGACACGAAATTCTGAAAAATACCGCCGATAATGTTCTCATTGAGAATCATATGCTCAATTACAATATTAATCGATTAACTACTGGAAACATAGAAGTGAAAAACAATCTAATTGAAATCAAACATCTGGCTACTGGATTCATGATGCTGCAAAGGAAAATGGTCGAGTGTATGCAAAAGGCATTTCCATCTACTAAATACACGGACGATGTGAATTTTTTGAAACCCCACGAAAATGAACAAGCGTATGCTCTGTTCGATTGTGCAGTAGTAGACGAAAAGTATTTGTCGGAAGATTGGCTATTTTGCCAACGTTGGAGCAATATGGGTGGACAAATATATGCCGATATTTCCATCGATTTGATGCATACTGGACTTCATGATTTCAAAGGCTCTTTACTAACCGCTATTTCCTCATAAGTATATGCGCAAAAAAATTGAAAAAAAATTATAGGGGTTGTTTTGTAGTAGATAACAATAGAAAACAACTATTTATTAATTGTATGGGAATCAAATATTTGAATCGGTTTTTGAAAACTCAATGCAAAAAGAGTATTCAAAATGTCCAAATCAGTGAATTGAAAAACAAAACCTTGGTGATAGACACCAGTATATATTTATATCGATTTTTGGAGAAGGATTGTCTACTGCAGAACTTCTTCATGATGGTGGCCCAATGCCACCAAAACCAAATCACCCCAATATTTGTATTTGATGGGAAACCTTCGGAGGAAAAATTCCAAGTGCTATTGGAACGTTACTACAAAAGGAAAGAGGCAATAGCGGAATACAATCTATGTAAAGAGACCATGGAAGATGAAAAAGCAATGGCATCGTTAACAGTAGAAGAATTGGATAAACTGGAAAAGAAGATGATATTTTACAAACGGGAATCGGTGAAAGTGACCCACGACCATATTGACCAAGTTCGGAAATTGCTGAAAAGCCTCGGTGTGACCTATATTGATGCACCTCAAGAAGCGGATATTATATGTGCATATTATGTGAAAACCAATCAAGCATGGGCATGTGTCAGTGATGATATGGATATGTTTATCTACGGTTGCAATTATGTAATACGAGAATGGAATATTGAAAAGGGTCAATGCACTGTCTACAATAGACAAAGTATACTCAATTGTCTTCGTATAAAGGACCCTTATTTTAGTGCCGTATTGATATTATTAGGAACAGATTACCATCAATTGTTGGAAGAAAAGAGAGAACCAATTTATGTATCTCAAGGATTCCAATTTTATTACCAATACCAAGGTTACAAACAAATACATAAACAGAAAAAGCTGGGTGAAGGTGATGAAAATATCCGTGAAATAGAGGACGAAAATGTTATGGATTTTTACAAATGGATAATTCAAGAGAAAAAAGCAGTAGAAGAAAATGATTTAGGAAACTTGATGAAAATCTATTCGATGTTTCAAGTTCCTAAATTAATGGACTTGAATGAATATACTAATTCTACAGCAAAAACAATAGAATGGGAAATATTGCTAAAGTATTTACGCCCTTATGGATTCATCCGAAGTGGGGGATACATCCCCCTGGGGGATACATCCCCCATACCCCCTATTCCAAAGATGGGCGAGCGAAGCGAGCCCAACATTATACCACTTGTGGAACGGAGGGGGGTAAGGGGGTAGGTTCCCCCAAAGTCATTCGTAAAGATTGTGAAAACTCTTCATGATTTATTTTTTCTAAAAATGGTTCAATGAATTCTATGGCCTTTAAATATTTCGAATCGCGATGATGTTTTTTATACAATTCAATAAAATTGCCTAAACATTCTTCGGATTTCTGGATATTGAGAGAACCTTTAGCATATTTTGCCATCCATTGTAAAGAATCACCCATATGAAAAAGTAAAATACTGGACAATACAAAATAGCTAAACCCCTGGGTATTTTCTTTGTAGTGCGGACCTTTAGAAGGATCATGGAAGAATTCCCGATAATGAATATTGTTATACTTTAGGAGTTTTACACATTGGACCATGGAAAACAATTGTTCATAAACAAAATGGCGTTTCCATAACTGTAATATATGATTGACCTTCTGTTTACGGGTATGAATAGGCGGGCGGCTTCGCCGCCCGCGTCTGGTTTTCCCCGCTAAAGGTTGCTTCGATGGGTAATAATCATAGAGGATAATAATCATTGTATTCATCATTCGTGCACAGAGTTCACAATAACTTTCATTGTATCGTAAATTGGTTTGTTGCAAATGAAATAGCTTTCGTATTGTTTCTTCTTCTTTCTGCAATAAATAATCAGAAATAGAGAGAAAGTCCAGCCCTAAATTATGACACGTTTCATGAAGAAATACTTTGAAGTTTTCTTCTTTACGGAAAATGTAAAT
>Ga0209534_10000762_pt1 | contig 35671 bp, 39 predicted proteins | sample COG_07_FD_184751 | JGI IMG/M metagenome (GOLD analysis project Ga0209534, IMG submission 184751) | Pelagic Microbial community sample from North Sea - COGITO 998_met_07 (SPAdes) (version 2) | ecosystem: Environmental > Aquatic > Marine > Neritic zone/Coastal water | place: Helgoland, sampling...
AAAATGTATTTATACAACCTTTTTATAAGAATTATCAGCCTATAAAATATAAAGTATGTAAAATTACATTATATACATATACTGTTTTTAACTCTTATATGTTTAATACATATATATATATATATATAATAAGTATAACATACGTTAATTATTACATTATATATACATATACTGTTTTTAACTTTTATGTCTTTAATTAGATTTACGACAAACCCCGGACTATGTAATACTTGTATTATATATCAATTTAAATTTCAATAAAAACAAATGAATCAAAACTTTTTAGAAAATCTAAAACTTGCATTACAAATAATACTTATAGTAGTAATGTTAATTCTTTTTTAGTATTTAATTATAATAATATATGCCCCGCGTTTACGGTAAAAAATATTGGCCTTGCTGGAGAAAAGACAAGTCTATTTGGTACAACATCGTATCAATAACAAAATTTATATGTATTTGCATTGTATTTGCAGTTAATGGGTGGAATTTATTATTCTCAATTTTTCTTCATATATATATAATACTTTATATAATATTTAAAATGTAAAACCCTGTAGTCTGAGTAGCTCAGTGGTTAGAGCAATGGACTGAAAATCCATGTGTCAGTGGTTCGATTCCACTTTTGGACATGCAAATTAAAAAGATTTAACTTTTATGAATATTAATTTAATAAAACTCCTTTCAAAATTAAAAAATGCTTCTCTTTCAAAACAAGAGTGTATTTCAACGCCTTATAATAAATTATATTTAAAAGTTGTTAAATTGTTGTATAAAGAAGGGTTTATACAATCTTTTTTTGTAAAAAAAACTGTTTCTCGTTTAAACACTAAATTTAATATTTTTATTACATTAAGGTACGTTAATAATAAATCTCTTTTTCAAAATTTAAACATCATTTCCACCCCTTCTCGTGTTAATTATTTAAATATAAAAGATTTATCGAAAATTTCAAATAAAAAAATTGTATTATTTTTGTCTACAAATAGAGGATTATTAACAGGTCTGGAAAGTAAAAAATACAATATTGGTGGTAAATTATTATTCACTATTTAAAAAACAAAATTTATGTTTAAAAAACTAAATAATAAAGTTTCTTTGCCAACAAAACTTAAAATTTATTTTATTTTTGTTAAAAACACCACTCTTTTAGTTATTCAAACTCCTTATTTAACCAAAAAATATATTCAAATACCTAGATTTTTAAATATTATTAAGTCGGAAAATTTTTTAAATTTAGAAAGTAATAAAAAACAAAACTTTAATAATTTTTTTTCGTTGTGGTTAAAAAAATTTTCTAAACCGTTTAAAAAACAACTTATTTTAAAGGGTTTAGGTTTTAAAGGTAACATTATTGATAATTCTATTTTAGAATTAAAGTTAGGATTTAGTCATATCATAAAAGTAATGTTAGATTTTAAAGAATTAAAAATTTCAATGAATAACAACATATTAACTGTTGAAGGGTTTGAATCTGATAAAGTCGGCAATTTTTTAGAAAAAGTTAAAAAATTAAAGCCTATTGATAATTATAAAGGTAAAGGCTTTTGGTATAAAAATGAATCACGAAATTTAAAAGAAATTAAAAAATTATAAAATGAACAATACAAAATTAAAAAGTTTACTTTTAAAAGGTATAATTGATTCAGATTTTCTATTTTTAAATCAAAAATCTGGTAAACAATTATCTCATACTAAATTTCATTCAAAACATAAACAAGTGGATATAACTTCTTTAAATTTATTTGAAACATTAAAAAGTTTAAAACAATTAGTACGGTCTTTAAAATTTATAGCAGACACTGACAATAAAATATTGCATATTTGGTTACAAAACAAACAATATTTATATATTTTAGATTTACTTTTAAATAAGATAGTTTGGGATGTTGACCTGTCTATAAAAAACTCATTAGTTCGAAATTCTTCAAATAAATTAAAAACTCAACTTCTTTTTTTGTTAGATTTTCCTTTAAAAAATAATAAAAAAAATATAAAAAGAATTTTTAATGAACATATTTTTTTAATAAATAAAGTAAATTTAAAATTAGAAAAAAATAATTGGGGTTCTTATAAACTTTATAATAATTTAGAAAATTTTAAAAAATTTTTGTTTTTATTTATTATAATAGATTTAGTTTTAAATAATAAAAAATAAAAGTATGCGTTTAGAAAATAAATATAAAAAATTTGCAAATTTAAATACGTCAACAATCTCATTTCCTAAAAGAATATTAAAATTCAAAAGATCAAAGTGGAAAAATTGCCAAAAACGTATAAGTATTGATTCAAAAACTTTGCAAATTTTAAATAATCCATTAATTTATAAATTATCACCACGTTCAGTTGAGAATGTTAATAATTATTATAAAGACGGTTTAACATTAAAAAACTTTTTAATTCTTTTTTTTGATAATTCATTTAAAGTTTCGTTTTTTAAAAACCAACTATCATCTAAAAATAGTAAATCTTTAAAAGATTTACTGATAAACTTTTTTATTAAACCTTGTTTTCGTGTCGATGTTTTACTTTGGAAACTTAATTTTTTTTCTACTTCATTCTTTGCTCGTCAATATATTAACGAAGGTAAAATTTTAATAAACTCAAAGCGAGTTAAAAGTAATTTTTTTGTTAAAAAAGGTGATATTATTTCTTTTAAAGAAGAAAGTATGGATGTTTTTTTTAAATTTTTGAATTTAACTTCTAATACTCAAATTTATACTTTTGTAGAGTTTGATAATTACTTAAAAAGGATTGTTATAGTGAAAGATTTAACCGAATTCAGTAATGAAGATTTAAACTTGATGGTAAAACATTTTTTTGATGCTAATAAACTAAAAGATTATATTTCAAAATAGCGGGTATAGATTAATGGTAGATTATCTGCCTTCCAAGCAGATGGTATGAGTTCGAATCTCATTGTCCGCAAAAATAAATTTTTAATAGTAGAGAAAAAATACAAAAAGGGGGTATAACTCAATTGGTAGAGTGTATGCTTTGCATGCATAAAGTTATCGGTTCAAGTCCGATTACCTCCATTACAAACGATATAACTCAATTGGTAGAGTGGCGGAATCATAATCCGTATGTTGTGGGTTCAAGTCCCACTTTCGTTATTTTTTAACGGAGTGTGGCGTAGCTGGTAGCGTATCTGTTTTGGGAATAGAAGGTCGTGTGTTCAAATCACACCACTCCGAATTTATTTTTATTTTTATGGTTTTTTTACATTATTTTTTTACATTATTATTAATATTAAGCAGTATTTTTGTTTTAATTTCTAAAAATCCTGTACATTCTGTGTTATTTTTGATTTTATGCTTTTGTAATGCATCGTGTATTTTATTTCTTTTTGATTCAGAGTTTTTAGGTTTAATTTTTATAATAATTTATGTAGGTGCAATTGCAATTTTATTTCTATTTGTTGTAATGATGTTGAATGTAAAAATCTATTCGACAGGAAATTCACTTTATTATTTACCTTTTTTATTATTAGGGATGTTTATCTTATTATTACAATTCTATTTAATATTTGAAGAAGTATTTTCAAATTCTACATTCTGGTCTACAAATTTAGCTTACAATTTTACAAACTATTTAGATAATTTAAATAGTATAGATGTTTTAGGTCAAAGTCTTTATAATTATTATTTAAGTTGTTTTTTACTTGCTGGATTGATTTTATTAGTTGCTATGATAGGTGCAATTGTATTAACCTTAAATTTCAGCAGTCAACGTAAAAATGAGTTGGCATCAAGACAATTATCAAGGTCTGACTCTTTTTTAGCTTTTTTTAGGTAGTTTAAAATATTATTTTATTACTAAAAATTATGAGTAACTAGTTCAATGGTAGAGCATTTCGCTTACAACGAAAAAGTTAGTGGTTCGAATCCACTGTTATTTATAAATTATTTTTTGAGTAAGTAGCTCAGTGGTTAGAGTATTAGCCTGTCACGCTAAAAGTCGCGGGTTCAAATCCCGTCTTTCTCGATAAATTCGAATTTTATATTTATAAATTAGAGGCAATTTACTATTATTATTTTTTATGCTTAAAAATCTATATTATTTTTCATCTCGTTGGCTTTTTTCTACCAACCATAAAGATATCGGTATTTTATATTTATTATTTGGTGCTTTTTCAGGTGTTTTAGGTACTACTATGTCTGTGTTAATTCGTATGGAATTAGCTCAACCAGGAAGTCAAATTTTAATGGGAAACCATCAATTATATAATGTTTTAGTTACTGGACATGCTATATTAATGATTTTTTTCATGGTTATGCCGACATTAATTGGAGGATTTGGAAATATTTTTGTTCCTTTAATGATTGGTGCTCCTGATATGGCGTTCCCTCGTATGAACAACATTAGTTTTTGGTTATTACCCCCATCATTATTCTTAATTTTATCTTCAACTCTTGTAGAAGCTGGGGCTGGTACAGGTTGGACAGTTTATCCACCTTTAAGTAGTGTTCAAGCTCATTCAGGTCCTTCTGTTGATTTAGCAATCTTCAGTCTTCATTTATCTGGAGCTGCTTCTATTTTAGGTGCTATAAATTTTATTACAACTATCTTTAATATGAGAGCTCCTGGAATGACTATGCATAGACTTCCGTTATATGTTTGGTCAATTTTAATTACATCTTTTTTATTACTTCTTTCATTACCTGTTTTAGGAGGTGCTATTACAATGCTATTAACTGATAGAAATTTTAATACGTCTTTTTTTGACCCTGCTGGTGGAGGAGATCCAATTTTATTTCAACATTTATTTTGGTTCTTTGGACATCCAGAAGTTTATATTTTAATTTTACCAGGGTTTGGTATGGTAAGTCACATTGTTTCAACTTTTTCACGTAAACCTGTTTTTGGTTATTTAGGAATGGTTTATGCGATGGTATCTATCGGAGTATTAGGATTTGTTGTATGGGCTCATCATATGTATACAGTTGGTCTTGATGTTGATACAAGAGCGTATTTTACTGCCGCTACTATGATTATTGCAGTTCCAACAGGGATTAAAATTTTCAGTTGGATTGCAACTATGTGGGGAGGTTCTATTCGTTTTGTTACTCCAATGTTATTTGTATTAGGATTTATTTTCTTGTTTACTATTGGAGGATTGACTGGAGTATTATTAGCTAATTCTGGTTTAAGTGCAGTTATGCATGATACTTATTATGTTGTAGCTCATTTTCATTATGTATTATCTATGGGTGCTGTTTTTTCAATTTTTGCTGGATGGTATTATTGGATTGGTAAAATTACTGGTCTTCAATATCCAGAAGTTCTTGGACAAATTCATTTTTGGTTGTTTTTTGTAGGTGTAAATTTAACTTTTTTTCCAATGCATTTCTTAGGACTTGCTGGTATGCCTAGAAGAATCCCTGATTATCCAGATGCGTTTGCTGAATGGAATGCAATTGCTTCGTTTGGATCTTACGTTTCAGCATTTTCAGCTGTATTTTTCTTTTATGTTGTTTATGTTACTTTAACACGTGGTGAACGAGTAAAAGATCAAAACATTTGGTCATAAAAGAATAAATACTTTTCAAATTTAAATTATTAATTACAAATTTATAGCTTACTTGGCGGAATTGGTAGACGCGACAGACTTAAAATTTGTTCCTTTTTAGGGTGTTGGTTCGAGTCCAATAGTAGGCAAAAATATATTATTAAAATATATTTATTATATGCAAAATTAAAATAATTTTTGGTTGTATATATTAATCTTTTAATCTAATTAGATTTTATATAGATAGGTTCGAATCCTATTTTTGCAAAAAATTAAAAACAAAATTTTTATGACTTTATTTTATCAAGAATTTGGCAAAATTCTTATGTTATTTTGCTTTAGTATTTTTTTAGCTAGTATTATATTATTTTTATCTTATAGATTAAGTACATATAATCCAGATACAGAAAAAGTTTCTGCTTATGAATGTGGATTTGATCCATATGAGGATGCTCGAAATGTTTTCGATGTTCGTTTTTATTTAGTAGCTATTTTATTTATTATTTTTGATTTAGAAGCTGTTTATTTTTTCCCATGGTGTGTTTCTTTAAGCTTCTTAGGATCTGATGGTTTATGGGGTATGGTAGATTTTATTATTGAACTTATCGCAGGTTATATATATGCTTGGGAGGTTGGTGCTTTAGAATGGGAATAATTTATTATGTTATCAACTAAAATACGTGATCTTAAAACTCGAAATTCTTTTTATCGAGTAGAAAAATTAAAAAAAGTTAAAAAATTTTTATTTGTTAATTTTTTAAATGATAAAAACATGGCGGAATATAATCGCAGTTGTTTACTAATGTCATTATTAAAAAAAAAACAAAAGTTAAAAATTAAAACTAGTGTTAGAATATCTAATAATTGTATATTTAATAACAGGAATAAAAGTGTATTAAGACCTTATGGTATCTCTCGTATTTTAATGCGAGATTTATTACAATTTGGTGTATTGCCTGGTTATTCAAAAGCAGTCTGGTAAATTTATTTAATTTTAAAATTTTTTATTTTATATATGATACAAAATGGAACCTATCTAAATGTAATTGATAATTCTGGTGCAAAAATAGTTGGTTGTATACAAGTTAAAAACGGATTTAAAAAAAGATACGCCTCTATGGGTGATATTATTGTAGTTTCTGTTAAATCTCTTCGTAATAAACGTAGAATTACTTCTAAAGTAAAAAAAGGTGAGGTTTTAAAAGCATTAATTGTTCGTACTAAATCTCGTATTAAAGAATCTTCAAATAAATCAATAAATTTTTTTGAAAATTCTGTTATCTTACTTACTAACAATAACAGACCTTTAGGTACACGTATATTCGGTGTTTTACCAAAATTTTTTAGATTTACAAAACATTTTAAAATTGCTTCGTTATCAGCAGGATTAATTTCTTAACTTCAATATCTTCAGTAGCTTAGTGGTAGAGCAAATGGCTGTTAACCATTAGGTCGTAGGTTCAAGTCCTACCTGGGGAGTATAAATTATTTTTTATTTATGACAACAATTAATCAATTGTGTAAAAACAATCAAAGAAAAAAAAAGTATTTTAAATCAAAAACACCGGCATTAAAAAAAAATCCTCAACAAAAAGGAATTTGCTTAAAAGTGTTTACAAGAACACCGAAAAAACCCAATTCAGCTTTAAGAAAAGTAGCTAAATTAAAACTTTCTAATAAAAAAAGAATTGAAGCATATATACCTGGTGAAAATCATAATTTACAAGAATATTCAGTTGTTCTTATTAGAGGTGGTAGAGTACCAGACCTTCCTGGTTGTAAATATCATACAATTAGAGGTAAATATGATTTTCATGGTGTGAAACATCGTAAAAAGTCTCGTTCGAAATACGGTACTAAAAAAAATTAATTTATTTTAAAATGTCAAAAAAGTATTTATTACCTAATAAAACAACTTTATATTCAATATTAATTGGATTTTTAACAAAAAATGGAAAAAAGTCATCAGCTATAAAAATTTTAAATACAGCTTTTTTAAAAGTTTCTAAAAAAACTAATCTATCTACTCGTCAAATTTTTTTAAAACTTTTTTTAAGATTGAACAGTTTTGTAGAAGTACGAAAAATTAAAATTCGAAAAAAAACTTTTTTTGTTCCTTTTCCTACTGTTTTAAAAAGACGTCTATATTTAACTATGAAGTGGTTAATAGAAGCATCAAAACAAAATAATAAGAAAATTTCACTTTCAGATAAATTAGCTTTTGAGATTGAACAAACTTTAACAACCGATAATTCAAATTCTATTAAAATTTTTAAAAATAATTTAGAATTAGCATTAAAAAATCGTTCGAATTTGCATTATCGTTGGTAACAATATAAATTTATGGGAAAAAAAAATAAAAAAGTAATTTTTAAAAAAGAAATATTATTTAACTTTTTAGGGCAAATTAAATTAAAAAAACAATTTAGATTAAAAACAGTAGCTTCTTCTTTTCGTTTTATTTTCAAAGGCTCATAACTCAGAGGTTAGAGTGTACGCCTGATAAGCGTAAAGTCAGTAGTTCAAATCTACTTGGGCCTATAAAAATTTTAAATTAATTTTATGTCTAATATTCGTAATAATCAAAAACATGGTTTTCATTTAGTAGATCCAAGTCCTTGGCCTCTTATTGCTGCATTTTCAGCTTTAATGCTAACTTTCGGTGGTGTTTTATACATGCACGGTTACGTAGGTGGAGATCTTTTATGGAAATTCGGAATAACTATGATTTTATTTATGATGTATGTATGGTGGCGTGACATCATACGTGAAGGTACTATTGAAGGACAACATACTGTAGTTGTACAAAGAGGTTTAAGAATGGGTATGCTTTTATTTATTGTTTCAGAAATAATGTTTTTTTTTGCATTTTTTTGGGCATTTTTTCATTCAAGTTTTAATCCTAGTATCGCTTTAGGTGGTGTTTGGCCTCCAGCTTTTATGACTATTTTAGATCCTTGGAAAGTTCCTTTATTAAATACTATTATTTTATTAACTTCAGGAGCGACTGTTACTTGGGCACATCATGCAATCGTTTGGGGTTCAAAATCTCATGGAATGTCTGCTCTTGCTTATACTGTTATTTTAGCAATTATTTTCACAGGATTACAGGTTTTTGAGTATGTAACTTCTCCATTTTCAATTTCTGATAGTGTTTACGGTTCAACTTTTTTTATGGCAACTGGTTTTCATGGGTTTCACGTTTTTATTGGAACTTGTTTTTTAGCTATTTGTTTAATTCGTTTATTTTGTAATCATTTTACAAGAGAACATCATTTTGGATTTGAAGCAGCAGCTTGGTATTGGCACTTTGTTGATGTTGTTTGGTTATTTCTATTTTTAAGTATTTATTGGTGGGGATCTTAATCTTTTAAGAACTATTTTATCTTAAATAACACCTTAATAAATTTTATTATTTTAATTTATTTTTTAAGTACAAAATATCCTTTTTTATAGGAATAAACCTTATATATTTTTGATTGTAAAATAGAGCAGTTTGGTAGCTCGTCGGGCTCATAATCCGAAGGTCATAGGTTCGAATCCTATTTTTACAAAAAACTTTTTAAACTATTTATTTGTTTTAATAACAAATTCAATAATTAGTTTAATCCTTAATTTATATTTAGATGTAAGTTAAGAATAAATTTTATTATTTTTTATGCCTCAATTTGATCTTTACTCATTTTCAGGACAAGTCTTTTGGACTTTAACAGGATTTTATTTATTTTATTTTTTTGGATTATATTTTTATTTAACTAAATTTTCTTCAATTATTAAGATGCGTCAAAAACTTATATTGACTTATATTAAAGAAGAAAAAATAAAATCTAATGTAGTCAATAGTTTTAATTTTTTTAAAATTTAATTAATCTACATTTAGTTTACCGTTTTTCTTAAAAGACGCGTTTTTATTATAATTTTTAAAGAGAATATGTTTAATATTTTTAGTCCATTAGAACAATTTGAAATCTTACCAATCTTTAATAGTGTATTTGGTATAATAACAAATGCAACTATTATTTTAATCTTAATTTTTATTTTTGTATTTATATTTTTTAAGAGCAGCTTTAATCAAAAAGATAATTCATTATATGTAATTCCTCACAGATGGCAGGTTATTATTGAAATTATTTATAAAGCTATATTATCACTTGTTACTGACAATATTTCAGGGAATAAAGCACAATATTTTTTTCCTTTAGTATTTTCATTATTTTTTTTTATATTAAATATTAATTTAATTGGATTAATACCTTATAGTTTTACTTTAACTAGTCACTTAGTTGTAACTTTTTCTTTAAGTATTGCTATTTTTATTGGTATCAATATTATTTGTTTTAGATTACATGGAATTGAATTTTTTTCTCTTTTTTTCCCTGCTGGTACAAGTTTAGTTTTAGCACTTTTATTAGTTCCTGTTGAAATCTTATCTTATGTCTTTAGACCTATAAGTTTAGGAATTCGATTATTTGCTAATATGATGGCTGGACACACTTTATTAAAAGTTTTTGCTGGATTTGCTTGGACTTTAATGGGTTGTAGCGGAATTTTATTCTTTAGTCACTTAGTACCATTACTTGTTCTACTACCGCTTCTTGGATTAGAGTTAGCTGTAGCATTTATCCAAGCTTTTGTATTTAGTGTTTTAACATGTTTATATCTAAATGATTCAGTTAATTTACATTAATTAATATACTACTATTCGATCATGTAATATTTTATACTTAAAATAAAACAAATTTTTTAAAAGTATTTAAAAATAATTTTATTATTAATTATAATTTTTTTCAATTTTTAAATAAGATTTTACGTGAACACAGTTGTGAACTCAACGGTTATCTCTTATTTAACTATCAGATACTGTTAACGCGGGAAACATAGTTTAACAAAAAATGCATTAAAGGACTGCCTTGGTATTAAAGAATATTTTAGTTGTGTATTGCAATAAGTAGATTTGAAAAATTTATTGAAATCTAATAACTATAAAAAAAATTTATTTTTTAGAAATATAAAATCAAGTGAAGTAAAACATTCTAGTAACTTGCAAAAAAAATCAAACGAGATGTCGTTAGTAGTGGTGAGCGAATTCGATTCTAGACATAAAAAAATAAGAAAAAAATTGAAATTACCGTAGAAGGTTTAAGTCCTGTAAATTTTTTTTTTTTTTTTTTTTTTAATAACGGATTATGATATATTTGTTAATTTTTCGGGGATCTACCCTCGAGTCTAATAATCTTTAATAACCGATAGTGAACAAGTACCGTGAGGGAAAGGTGAAATAGAACTTTTTTAGAGTTAAAAGAACCTAAAATTTAATGCAAACAATCGATTGGAGCTCTTTAAGAGTGACAGTGTACCTTTTGCATAATGGGCCAGTAAGTTTATATTTAAGGCAAGTTTAATTTTATAGTAGACGTAGATAATTCAAGTTTTAAAAAGCTTATTTAGTCATAAATATAAGACCCGAAGCTGAGTGATCTAACCATGAGCAGGTTGAAAATTTTGTAGAAATACAGATTGGAGGACCGAACCCGTTTCTGTGGAAATAGATTGGGATGACTTGTGGTTAGGAGTGAAAGGCTAATCAAACTCAGGTATAGCCGGTTTTCTGCGAAATATATTTTAGTATAGCCTGCAAATTAATTAAAATAGGGTAGAGCACTTTTAAAATGCGGGGAGTTTTTTAACTTTACTTAGTTTTGAAAAACTTCGAATATGTTTTAATATTTTGTGGAGTCAGACTATAAGCGCTAAGGTTTATTGTCGAAAGGGAAACAGCCCAGATTATTTGATAAGGACTTTAATTATTATTTAAGTGGTAAGAGAGTAAAAAAATTAAGACAATCATAAAGTAGGCTTGGAAGCAGCCACCTTTTTAAGAAAGCGTAACAGCTCATTGATCGAGTTTTTTTGCCTCGAAAATTTATAGAGACTAAAAATAATATCCGAATCAATAAAAATTTGGTAGCAGAACGTTCTGTAAGCTTATGAAGATTAATTGTAAAATTAATTGGAAGTATCAGAAGTGAGCATACTGGCATTAGTAGCTAAAACAATGTTTAATCATTGTCGCCGTAAATCCAAGGTTTCCAATTCAATGTTTAATAGAATTGGATTTTTTATAACTTTTTATAAAAGTTGTAATTATTTAAATCGGTCTTTTAGGCAAATTACGAATGTATAAGCTGATAAGAAATTAAATTGTGACAAAATGTAAATGATATTACTGACTTATTGATTTGTTGGAGTATTTTAATGTTTTCAGGAAATAGCAATTTTAATAATAAAACCGTACCGTAAACCGACACAGGTGGATGAGTAGAATATACAAAGGCGTTCAAGATAACTACGTTGAAGGAACTCGGCAAATTAGCTCTGTAACTTCGGAAGAAAGAGTGACATTTTTAAGGAAACTTGAAATTGTTGACACTAAAGAGGAAGAAGCGACTGTTTATTAAAAACACAAGTCTCTGCGAATTCGAGAGAATATGTATAGGGACTGACACCTGCCCGGTGCTGTAAGGTAATATGAATATGCTGTGGCATTGAAATTAAGCCCCAGTAAACGGCGGCTGTAACTCTGACGGTCCAAAGGTAGCGAAATTCCTTGTCGGGTAAGTTCCGACCTGCATGAATGGTGTAACGACTTCTTCGCTGTCTCCAACGTAGGCTTGGTGAAATTGAAATGCCTGTGAAGATGCAGGCTACTTGTAGTTAGACGGAAAGACCCCGTGCACCTTTACTATGATTTCAGGTTGTAAATTTAAATAATTCGTGTAGGATAGGTGGTAGCTTGAAAAAGCATCCTTGAAATACCACCCTTATTTTTTGAGTTTACTAATTTTTTTAAAGACATCCTGTGAAAGATAGTTTGACTGGGGCGGTCACCTCCTAAAGAGTAACGGAGGTGTGCAAAGGTAAACTCAAATAAATTTTTATTGTAGAGCGTAATGGTATATGTTTGCTTGACTGTAAGATAAACAAATCAAACAGGGACGTAAGTCGGCCATAGTGATCCGGTAATTCTGAGTGGAAAGATTATCGCTCAACGGATAAAAGGTACGCCGGGGATAACAGGCTGATGGTTTCTGAGAGTCCTTATCGACGAGACCGTTTGGCACCTCGATGTCGGCTCATCACATCCTGGAGCTGAAGCAGGTTCCAAGGGTTCGGCTGTTCGCCGATTAAAGTGGTACGTGAGCTGGGTTTAGAACGTCGTGAGACAGTTCGGTCCCTATCTGCTATAAGTGTTGAAAATTGAAAGAGTTAAATTCTAGTACGAGAGGACCGAATTAAGCAAACCTATGGTGGTTCGGTTGTTTTATCAAAAGCATAGCCGAGTAGCTACGTTTGTAAGGGATAATTGCTGACTGCATATAAGCAAGAAACCTTTCTTAAAACAAATTTTTTAAAATCGTGAAAGATTATCACGTTGATAGGCTTTAAATGTAAGAACTGTAAGGTTTTTAGTTATAAAGTACTAATTTTTTAATTTTAAATCTTTTTTAAAAAGGTTAATTTATATTTTTTTAAATTTCATGTTTTTACTTCAATTAACAGTTAATGTTTTATTATTTTTTACAGGACTTATCGGGATGGTAATAAATAGACGAAATATTTTAATTATTCTTATGTGTATTGAGATGGTGCTTTTAAGTTTAAATTTAAACTTTATTGTATTTTCAGTATACTTTGATGATTTATATGGTCAACTTTTCTCTTTATTTATCTTAACTGTTGCTGCTGCTGAATCAGCAATAGGATTAGCTATCATAATCATTTATTATAGATTACGTGGTGGTATATTATTGAATCAAAATAATATATTAAGAGGTTAAACTATTAAAAATTTTGAGAATTAAATAAAGTTTTCAATTTTTTAATCCATTATTTTTTTTTTAAAAAAAAGCGTTTTGTACAGGGAGTTCTCCTGTAGGAAATCAATTCTATAAGGGTACCCCCTTACGGTTTCACTTTTCTACAGCAAAGTGCGCTCTTTTATAACTTAGTTAATTAATATACTACTATTCGATTATGTAATATTCTATATTTAAAATAAAATAAATTTTTTTAAATTATTAAAAAATAATCTTATTATTAATTTAATTTCTAATGATTGGATAACATAATGGTAATGTATGAGATTGCAAATCTTATGAAAAGGGTTCGATTCCCTTTCTAATCTTTAAAGTTTATATTAATATATTATTAACTTAAAAAACTTATAAATAATCTATTTTTATTACAATTATAAATAAAAATTTTATTATCTAAATAATATAAAAAAAGTGAGTTTGATCCTGGCTCAGAATGAACGCTTGCAGTATACTTGACACATGCTAGTTGTATGTTTAAAAACATAGCGTACAGGTGAGTAATATACAAGAATCTACCTTAAAAATTTGAATAATCGTATTTTTATAATAATGCTTAGCAGCGATAACTCCTAAAAGTTTAATACTGTTTTAAGATGAGCTTGTGTAGGATTAGGTTGTTGGTAAGATAAAAGCTTACCAAGCTGATAATCCTTAGTTGGTCTGAGAGGATGATCAGCCACACTGGGACTGAGATAAGGCCCAGGCTTTATAGCCAGCAGTGAGGAATTTTGGACAATGCGCGAAAGCGTGATCCAGTAATACTGCGTGAATGAAGAAGGCAAAAAAGGTTTATTTTATAAACCGGTTGTAAAATTCTTTCGTTTATGAAGATAATGACTTTATTAAAAGAAGAAGCCCCGGCTAACTTCGTGCCAGCAGCCGCGGTAATACGAAGGGGGCGAGCGTTATTCGGAATGATTGGGCGTAAAGAGTTCGTAGGCTGTATTTGTTGTTATATGTAAAATCCTAGACTTGTTGTTTAGATATGCATTTAATACTCTTTTACTTGAGTATAGTAGGGGATAACAGAATTTCATACATAGGAGTAAAATCCGATCATTTATGAAGGAATGTCAGCGGCGAAAGCGGTTATCTAGTCTATTTACTGACGCTGAGGAACGAAAGCATAGGGAGCAAACAGGATTAGATACCCTGGTAGTCTATGCTGTCAAAGATGAATGCTAATATTAGGAGTTTTTCTAGTATAAAGCTAACGCGTTAAGCATTCCGCCTGGGAAGTACGATCGCAAGATTGGAACCCAAAGGAATTGACGGGAGTCTATACAAGTGGTGGAGCATGTGGTTTAATGCGATAATACGCGCAAAACCTTACCAGTTCTTGAATATATTTTAATTATAAAGTTATTTTTATAAAAATTTTATTAATATTTTACTAATATTAAAATAATAAAAATATACAGGTGTTGCATGGCTGTCGTCAGCTCGTGCCGTGAGGTGTTTGGTTAAGTCCTTAAACGAGCGAAACTCTTATTCTATATTGGTAACTTTTTAAAGAAATTTAAAAAAACAATTTTTAGAAAACTGATGATGATAAATTAAAGGAAGGTGAGAATGACGTCAAGTCCTTATGGCCCTTATGAACTGGGCTACACACGTGCTACAAGGATAATTACAAAAAGTTATACAATAAAGAAATTTGGAGTCAATCTTTAAAAATTATCGTGTTCGGATTATAGACTGAAATTCGTCTATATGAAGTTGGAATCACAAGTAATCGTAGATCAGCACGCTACGGTGAATTTGTACTTAGACTTTGTACACACCGCCCGTCACATGCCGGAAGTGAGTTTTATTTTAAATTTAAAAAAAGTATTTTAGTTATAAAATATTCATTTATGTTTTTTATTAAACTAAAATGCTTTTTTAAGTCATTATAAAACACATAACTGGGATGAAGTCGTAACAAGGTAGTCGTACGGGAACGTGCGGCTGGAATAAAAAAATAAAATTATATTTTTATAAATTTTAAAAATATAAATAAATTAAACAATCTTTCAAAAGATTTAGTGAGACATAGCCAAATGGAAAGGCATTCGTTTTTGATATGAAAGATTGAAGGTTCGAATCCTTCTGTCTCAGTTTATTAATAATTTTTTCTAAATTAATTAAAACTGGCATTTTTTCTGTAGAAAATAGCTTTGTAAGGGTATTCCCTCGCAACTCTATTTTCTACAGAAAAAATGCCAGTTTTAATTAATTTTATAACTACTTTAAATTTATTACTATTAAACTAATTATTTTATTATTTTTTTCTTAAAAAAGTGTTTTGTACAGGAGAACCTCCTGTAGGAAAGTGATATTACAAGGTACCCCCCTTATGGTTTTATTTTTCTACAGCAAAACACACTTTTTTATATAAAATTACAGATTTTGATTATTGAATCTATTATTTTAGTATTTGTTTTCTTAAAAAAAGGCATTTATACAGGCATTTTTCCTGCAGGAAAATGGCTTTGCAAGGTACCCCCCTTACAACTCCGTTTTCCTACAGGAAAAATGCCTGTATAAATGCCTTTTTTATAAAAAAGCAATATTATTAAAAATTATTTTTTAAGCTTAGTAGGATTTGAACCTACATTTTTACCGTTATGAGCGGTATGTTCTAACCCTTAAACTATAAGCCTTTTATATATTATTTAATATATTTGTATTGGAAAAAGTAGGATTCGAACCTACGTAGGATAATCCAATAGATTTACAATCTACCGCTTTTAACCACTCAGCCATTTTTCCAAATATTAAAAATTAAAAAAGAATAGATTTCTTTTTTAAAATTATAAATTTTATATATATATACAATAATTATGATTACGTAATCTTTAAAAAAAATTTTTAAAAGTGGTTCTTACTTCTTTTGAACATTGATACATAACTTTTGAATTTTTTGTAAATTTATTTGATCTATAAAAATCTTCAAATGATCCTTGTATAGGATAATTTGACATAATATTACGTGTTTTTAAATATTTTGACTGTATAATATTATGTTTTAAAAAAATATTTTTAATATTTTTAAATTTTTCTGGATTATTTACAATTTCATCTAAAAAATTTATACTTTTTTGAGTTTTAAAAGAAATCTTTTCTGAATATAGAGCTTTGATTATTTTTTTTAATTCTCTAGATTCTCCTACACTATTAAAAGTCTTTAAAGTTTTTTGAGGTCTTTGTTCAAAATTTACATAAACATTCTCAGATTCAAAAGAGGTTATAGTTGGTATTAGTATATTAGCTTTAATTGCAACTTCAGAACCATGACTATTAAACCAAACAATTTTTTTATTAAAATTTGAAATTATTTTTCTTACATTAATATTATCATCCATATTTAAGACAATCAGACAATCAGAAGATTTTAAAGTTTTAGAATCAATAGTTTTAATACCAACAAAAGGTGCAATTTCACTATTAGCTGTTTTTTTAACATCTAGAATAATTGAAGTTGGAATAATTTTTTTTATTAATTCGATTATATTAAAATTACCAAAAAACCTTTTATTCAAAGTTGAACCTAAAACAATTAATGGAGATTTTTTTTCAATTAGAAATTTCGATAATTTACTTTTTGATTCAAAAAAATTTAATATATTATTTAAATTTAAATTAACAAATTTTAAAGGAAAATTCGAATTAAAATTTTGTCCTAAAGAAAAAACGTTTAAAGTATCAGAAATAGTTTTATTTCGTATTTTTGAATTTAAAATAGCACTTTCAAGACGTATATTTGAAGAAATTAAAAAACAATATTTTATTTTATTCTTAATGTCAATCAATTTACTATTTGTAAAACTTAAAAAACAATTATTTGATGAGTCTGTTGAATTTTCTATTAATTTAATATCAATGTTATTATTAAAATGATTTTGAATCTTTTTTAATAAAATCATAGATTCAAAATCTAACTCTTCATTAATTAAAAAAGTAACGTTTGTATTTGAATCTTTTATCAATAATGCGTCTAATTCATTTAAGATTTCAGGCCAATTACTTGACTTAAATTTATTTGAATTTTGCTCTTTTTGAAATAACTTATGTAAACGTTGATTTTTGACAGCATCATAGGAAAATCTAGCTTTATCTGAAATAATTGTTTCATTAATTTCCGCGTTGTTTTTTGGAAGAATTCTCATTATTTCAGTTTCTTTAAAATTAACGTAGATATTACTACCACTACTATCAGTTAAATCAACAGTTTCATTTACTTTTAATTCCCAAGGTCTTGTTGTAAAAGCATAAGGCTTTGAAGTTAAAGCACCAACAGGGCATAAATCAATAACATTTCCTGAAAGTTCTGAATTAAAAAAGTTAGAAGAATAACTACCAATCTCAGTAGATGTACCTCTATTCAAAGTACCAAAGAAATCAACACCTGCAATTTCAGTTCCAAATCTTACACAACGTGTACAATGAATACATCGCGTCATTATAGTTTTTATCAATGGACCACAATTTTTATCTTCGACACCTCTTTTATTAAAAAAAAATCTACTGTAATCGCCACCAAAAGCTTTTGTTTGGTCTTGTAAATCACACTCTCCTCCTTGATCACAAATAGGACAATCTAAAGGATGATTTAACAATAAAGTTTCAATCACATTTTCACGAGCTTTTTTAACTAAAGGAGTATCTACAAAAATTTCCATATCTTTCATAACAGGACGTGTACAAGATGAAATTGGTTTTGGCTCAGATCTTCCACTAACAGCAACTTCAACTAAACACATTCTACAATTACCTGCAACAGATAATGTTTCATGGTAACAAAATCTGGGGATTGTTATACCAACGTATTTACAAGCTTCTAAAATAGAAATATTATTTTTTACTAAAAATTCTGAATTATTTACTTTAATTGGAATCATAGTTACATTTATATATTTTTTTATATTTTTTTTTCATAAAAAAGTGTTTTGTACAGGAAGTTCTCCTGTAGGTAAATGGTACTACAAGGTACCCCCCTTGCAGTTTTAATTTACTACAGCAAAAACGACTTTTTTATAAAAACGATATAAGGCTTTATTATTTAAAATAAAATTGATTGTTTTTTTAAGATATAATAATTTTTTTATCATATTTTTAATTTTTTAAATTTAAACTTTACTTCTCATAAATTCTTTTTCTATTAATCCTATTAAAGGAAATAAAATTAAAAAAAATGCAAAATAAAATACAGTAGCGATTTGACCTACTTCTAAATATGGACTTTCAACAGGTTGTTGACCAATCCATCCCAAAATTAGAAAATCAGAAACTAGAAACCAATAACCAAACCCATATAAAGGTCTGAATTTAGTACTTCGTATTTCTGAAGTATTAATTATTGGTAATAAAAGCAAAATTAAAATAGCAGCTACCATAGCAACAACTCCTCCTAATTTATCAGGTATTGATCTTAAAATAGCATAAAAAGGTAAAAAATACCATTCAGGTACAATATGAGCTGGAGTTACTAAAGGATTTGCTGGTATATAATTGTCTGCATGACCAAGAGTATTTGGAAAGAAAAATACGAAAAATGAAAATAATGCTACTAATACAAAAAACGCAAATAAATCTTTTACATAAAAATAAGGGTAAAAAGATACGGTATCAATATTTTTATTAATACCTAAAGGATTATTTGATCCCGCTGTATGAAGTAAACTTAAATGTACAAGCACTAATCCAGTTATAACAAAAGGAAGTAAATAATGCAAACTAAAAAAACGATTTAATGTAGCATTATCTACAGAGAAACCTCCCCATAACCATTCAACAACTGCACCTCCAATGAAAGGTATAGCAGATGCTAAATTAGTAATTACGGTAGCACCCCAAAAACTCATCTGACCCCATGGTAGAACATAACCCATAAATCCAGTACCCATCATAAGTAAGAAAATAATAACTCCACTATTCCATAAAGGACCTCTAGGATTCATATATGAACCAAAATAAAGACCTCTAAAAATATGACAGTAAGTTACGATAAAAAACATAGAAGCACCATTAGCATGTAAATAACGTATTAACCATCCATTATTAACGTCTCGCATAATGTGTTCAACACTACTAAAAGCGTAATCAACATGTGAAGAGTAATGCATTGCTAAAAAAATCCCTGTTAAGATTTGAATACCTAAACAAAGACCAGCAGTTGAACCAAAACTCCACATATAGTTTAAATTAATAGGTGTTGGGTAATTAATTATATGAGAATCAATAAAAGATAATAAACTATGTTTATTCCAACGATTTAAAGACATAAATTATTTAATTATTTAGCTCTGGCATTTTTTCAGTTATCCAGTTAACATATTCATTAATAGGACAACTTACTACAACAATAGGCATAAATCCATGATTTACACCACAAATTTCGCTACATTGACCAAAATAGGTACCTTCTCTTTTAATAAATAAAGAAGCTTGACTTAATCGTCCTGGACAAGCATCAACTTTTACACCAAAAGATGGAACAGCCCAACAATGTAATACATCAGCAGAAGTAATTAATAATCTAATATGAGTATTAGTTGGAAGAACTACTCTATTATCAACTTCTAAAAGACGAAATGAACCATAAGGTAAATCAGGACCTTCAGGAGTTAAATATGAATCAAAAGCTAGTGTTTCACCACCATCTAATTGATTATAATCTGAGTATTCATAACTCCAATACCATTGATGACCAACAATTTTTAAAGTTAATGTAGGATCAATTAATTCATCTAATGAATATAATAACCCAAAAGAAGGTACAGCAATAAACATTAAGATAACTGCTGGTAAAATAGTCCAAATAATTTCTAAAGCACTTGAGTGCGTAAATTTTTCAGGAACAGGATTAACCTCTTCATCAAAATCAGTTATAACTTTATATAACATCCATAAAACAAAAATTCCGATAGAAATTAAAAAAATCATAATATAATTATGAAAATTTATCATTCCTTCCATATTAGGTGTAGCAGGATCTTGAATTCCAATTTGCCAACTTTCTGGCGCATCAGAATATGAAAAAAATTTTGTATTGTAAGTACTTAAAAAAGTTACTATTGCAATACTTAAGATTTTAGCGTTATTTAACATAATACTTTATTTATTTTAAAATTATTAAAAATATTGAAATTAAGATTTCTTATATTTTTAAAATTGTTGGGCAAATAATGGGATTCGAACCCATAACCTTCAAAGCCACAATTTGATACTCTACCGTTAAGCTATATTTGCCTTAAATTATTTAATTAAAAAAGAAAAAAAGAAAAGAAAAAGAATTGAATTTAAAAATGGCAGTAGATTATTAAAGTATATACTAAAAAATGCACAAACCATTGTAAAAAATAAAAATAAAAATAAATAATGATAAATTTGACCACTTTGTAAGCTATTAAATTGTTTAATAAAATATTTAACACTAGTAACAATACCAGAAGGTCCTAATTTTTCAATAATACCTCTATCTAAAGATTTGTAAGAAAAATTATAACTAATATTTAAAGACTGCTGTCCAATTAATTGATTATATACTCTATCAAAATACCATTTTCTATTTAAAAAATTATAAATAATTTTAAAAGTTTTAGTTTTTTTGATGATATAAAAACCTTCTAAACCAAAACTATAAAGAAAATAAGCAAAAAAAGCTCCAAATAAACTTATCATTAAAGGTAAAAGTTTATAAAATAAACTAATAAATTCAATATCAGATAACACATAATTTTGAGGTAAAACAAAAATAGCCCAACCCCAAAAATCAGTTCCGAAACCAATAAATAAATCTCGAGTTAAAAATCCAATACCGATACTAAATAAAGATAAGATGAATAAAGGAAATGTCATACGCCATGATCCTTCATGAGCTTTTAAAATAATAGATTTATGACCATTAGGTTCTGCTAAAAACACTAAAAATAGTAGCCTTATAGAATAAAAAGCGGTAAAAAAAGCTGCAAAAGTACCCAAGTAGTACGAAAAATGACCCCAAACAGTATACTTTGCATATGCAACTTCTAAAATAGTATCTTTAGAATAAAATCCAGTTAAAAAAGGAAAACCCATTAAAGCTAACGATCCGATTACCATTATACTGTATGTAAAAGGTAATAAATTTCTTAATCCACCCATTTTACGCATATCTTGCTCGTCTGAAACAGCATGAATAACAGATCCCGCTCCTAAAAATAATAAAGCTTTAAAAAAAGCGTGATTAGCTAAATGAAAAATACCAACTTCATAACTCGATAAACCACATGCAAAAACCATATAACCTAATTGACTACAAGTTGAGTAAGCAATTACTCTTTTCATATCATTTTGAAATAGTCCTGTAGTTGAGGCAAAAAAAGCTGTAGCTGAACCAATAAAAATTATTAAATTTAAAGCTAAAGGAGAATATTCAAAAAGATGAGAACATCTTGCTAATAAAAAAACTCCAGCGGTTACCATTGTTGCTGCATGAATTAATGCAGATACAGGTGTAGGACCTTCCATTGCATCAGGAAGCCAAGTGTGTAAACCTAACTGAGCAGATTTACCCATAGCACCTAAAAATAAAAAGATACAAATCATATCTAATGCTGGGATTTTAGTACCACCGATTAGAATTTTATAATCTAACATTAAAGGTGTTAAACTAAAAATTGTATCATAATCTAAACTGTTAAAAACAAAATAAATAGCAAAGATAGCTAATAGTAATGAAAAATCTCCAATTCTATTTACTAACATAGCTTTGATAGCAGCTTTATTGGCTTGAACACGAGTAAACCAAAAATTAATAAGTAAATATGAAGAAAGTCCAACACCTTCCCAACCTACAAACATCTGTAAAAAATTATTAGCTGTAATTAGAATTAACATGAAAAATGTGAAAAGAGAAAGGTATGACATAAACCTAGGTAAATGAGGGTCATATTCCATATACTCTGTTGAATATAAATGAACTAACGTAGAAATAAATGTAACTACAATTAACATAACAGATGTTAAACTATCAAAACAAAAACTCCAATCTATATTTAAAGAATCAACTGTAATCCAGCTACCCATGTTTAATTTATAAACCACACCTGTATTTACAACATCATAAAATAAAAAAAGAGATAAAAGTAAAGATAAAAAAACACTTCCTGTGGTAATATAACAAGAACCCCATCCTATAAATCGTCCAAAGACACTTCCACTAAAAAAACCTAATAAAGGTAATAATACAATAAGAATTAACATTAAAGATGAAACATATTTAAAAAAGGATAAAGCGGGATTCGAACCCGCGATATTTATAAAATATATTAGTTTTCAAGACTAACGCTTTAAACCACTCAGCCATTTATCCAAAAGAATGGTAAATTTTTAATAACATTTTGGTTATTTTTTAATTTTGAATTATCAATTAAAACATTTAGTTTAAAGTTTAAATTTTTAAAATTCAATAAACCTTTAAAAAAATTTTCACTTTCACTAAAAGAATTACCAGGAATACGTACACTTAATAAAAAAGAATTTAAAGAATCCGTTTTACTATTTATTTTTGTTTTTTTAAAAATTTTAAAACCATCAGACGTTAATTTTGAAAAATTTTCCACAAAAAATGAATATAAAAAATTATTTATCTCCTTTTTTGTAGAAAAAGCTAAATTAAGAGAATAATGAAGCTCACTTATATTAGAAATTTTTGATTTTAAAACGGTATTTTTATTAAAATTAATTTGAGGTATAAATCCAAATAAAATATAAAATAATAGATAAGCTTTTGTTTGACTTAAAATATGTTTTTGATTTTTTTCTGAAATTTCAGAAGCTAATAAAAAGCTTTTTAAATCCAATTCAAGTGAAATCTTTTTTATTTTTGGTATGTGATTCGCAGTTTTAAGATTATATTTATTAATTAAGTCACAATTAGCTAAATACTCACTAAATTTTTGATTTACATGAGGTCGTAATAAATTTAAATTCATAAATATATAATTAATATAATGTAACTAAAGATAAATTACAAATTGAAAGGTGAATATATTCTGAAAAAAAAGATGGATAGATCCCCATAAAAATAACTAAAATTAGTAACGGTAGAAGAATAGAAAATTCTCTCCAATTAATATCTTTAAACGTTGAAATTGATAAAGTTTTTAAATTTCCAAAAATAATTCTATTATATAACCATAACGAATATGCTCCACAAAGAATAACACCTAATGCTCCAAGAATACAACTTAAAACGTTAGTTTTATAAATTCCAGTTAATAATAAAAATTCTCCAACGAAACTACTAGTTCCGGGTAATGCAATATTTGCCATCGTAAAAATTAATAAAAAAATAGAATAAACAGGCATCATATGTACTAATCCACCGTAATAATATAAAAAACGAGAATGGTACCTATCATACAATACTCCAATTAATAAAAACATTGCACCAGATACAAACCCGTGACTAATACTTTGAAGTACTGCTCCTTCTAAACCAATACTATTAAAACTAAAAATACCTAAAGTAACAAGATTCATATGAGCTACAGATGAGTAAGCAATAATTCTTTTTAAATCAGTTTGTCGAATAGCACTTAAAGACGCATAAATAACACCTAAAACAGATAAAAGATAAACAAAAGGAGAAAAATATAAAGAAGCTTCAGGAAAAAGACTTAAACTAAATCTTAAAAATCCATAAACACCTAATTTTAATAAAATTCCTGCTAAAAGAACAGATCCTACTGTTGGTGCTTCTACATGAGCTTCAGGCAACCAAATATGAAAAGGAAACATCGGTATTTTTGAAGAAAATGAAAGAAAAAAAGCTAACCATAGCCAACATTGCTCCTCAAAAGTAAAAGGCCAAGCTAATAAATATTCAAGATTTAATGTACCAGTTACCGAATAAATATATAATAAACCAATTAACATTAGTAAAGACCCAAACAGAGTGTAAAAAAAAAGTAAATAAACCGCTCTAATTTTTCTTTCACGAGAACCCCATACACCAATTAAAATAAACATAGGAATTAAAATAGCCTCAAAGAAAACATAGAATAAAAAAATATCTAGTACTGAAAAAACTAATAAAAGAAGCAATTCTATTAATAATAAATTAAATGCATATTCTTTAAAACGAATATCATCGTTCCAAATAAATAAAATACATAAAAATATTAAAAAACTTGTTAAAATAAAAAAAAATAAAGAAATACCATCAAGACCAAATGAAAATGAAAAATTCATTAATAACGAATCAAAAGAATATGTAACCACATTTGAAAAGTAGTAATTATTACAATCAAACTCTAGTAAAAGAAGCAATGAAGAAAATAAAACAATTGCTGATGAAAGTAAAGAAATATTTTTTATACCACGTAAATAAATCGGAGGTAATACAAATAATGTAAATAAACTAACAAATAATGTTGTAAATATAAAAGTTAATAACATAATAATTTAAATAATTTATCGGTCTACTTCCCCAAAAACAATATCTTGTGTACCAATAATCGTTACAACATCAGCTATCATATGTTTTTTAGACATTTTATTTAATGCTTGTAGATGTCCAAAGCCAGGAGCCTTTATTTTACAACGATAAGGTCGTTCAGTATTATTAGATATTAGATATATTCCAAATTCTCCTTTTGGAGCTTCTGTTGCAGTATAAGTTTCACCAAAAGGTAAAATAATCCCTTCTGTATATAGCTTAAAATGATGAATTACAGCTTCCATAGAAACTTTCATTTCTGATCTTAAAGGTGGATTTAATTTATAATTCGTAGTTTTAATAGGACCATTATCAATCAATTTAATTGCTTGATTTAGAATATTTAAAGATTGTCTCATTTCTTCAATACGAATTAAATAACGATCGTAACAATCACCACTATTACCAACAGGAACAAGAAAATCTAATTCAGAATATGTTTCATAAGGTTGAGTTTTTCGTAAATCCCAAGGAAGACCAGACCCTCGTAACATTACTCCACTAAAACCCCAATCAACAGCTTCTTTTGAAGTTACAATTCCTATATCTACAAGACGTTCTTTCCAAATACGATTTCCAGTAAGCATTTCTTCGATTTCATCTAAACGAACATTAAATTGATTACAAAATAAAAATAGATCATCTAAAAACCCTAATGGTAAGTCTAAACTAACACCTCCTGGACGTATATATGCAGCATGCATACGAGCACCAGATACACGTTCATAAAATTCCATTAATTTTTCACGTTCTTCAAAAGCCCATAAAAATGGAGTCATAGCTCCTACATCCATAGCATGACAACCAACAGCTAATAAATGGTTTAAAATTCTAGTTATTTCTGCAAATAAAACACGTATAATTTGAGCACGACGTGGTATTTTAATATTTAAAATTTTTTCTACAGCTAAAGAATAAGTATGCTCTTGAGCCATCATCGATACATAATCAAGACGATCAAAATATGGTAAAGCTTGAATATAAGTTTTATGCTCAATTAATTTTTCTGTTCCACGATGTAATAATCCTATATGAGGGTCAGCTCTTTCCACAACTTCTCCATCAAGCTCTAAAATTAATCGTAAAACACCATGTGCTGCTGGATGTTGTGGGCCAAAATTTATAGTAAAATTTTTCAATTCTCTACTAAGTTCATTTTTTTTTAAAATCATAATATTTTATTTATAAAATTACCAAGGCATTTCAAAATTGAAACTTCTAAATTCTTGAGTTAATTCAATCGGTTCTCCGATAACACGTTTTTTTTTCTCATCGTAACGAAATTCAACGTATCCAGATAGAGGAAAATCTTTTCTCATAGGATAACTTTCGAATCCATAATCTGTTAAGATTCTACGCAAGTCAGGATGATTATCGAAATATATTCCGTACATATCCCAAACTTCACGTTCCCACCAATTAGCGTTAATAAAAATATTAACAATAGATGGAATTGACGTAATTTCATTAACAAATACTTTTAAACGTAATCTAGAATTAAAAGTTAAACTTAATAAATCATAAACTACACTAAAACGGTAATTTTTTCCTAAAAAATCTACACCTGAAATTGAAGATAATAAACTATACTGATAACCAAAATGCAATTTAAGACAATTTAAAGTAAAAAGAAGTTTCTTATGAGAAACAACTATACTTTTTTCATCGTTTATTCTTTGGTATGTTAAAATAGGAATTATTTTATTTAAGTCCTGAAATTTTTTAATCTTAATATCCATTAAAAGTTAACTAAATTAAAACCAAAAAGAATTTAATATTAAATATTGACAAATCAACAATAATGTTGTTGGGTAAAAAAATAAAAATACTAATAAGAATAAACAACTTGATATAATTAAATAATCAAAATTGAATAACCCTGTATTAAATATAGTTTGAAATTGATAATTATTTGATTTAATATTTTTTGATTCAAAAAAAATAACTTTAACAACTCTTATATAATAAAAAACTGAAATAGCACTGATTACGATTAAAAATAATGCAGTAATTAAATGATTTGAATTTATTAAACTAAATAATATAAATATTTTTGCTAAAAAACCACTAAAAGGCGGTATACCTGCAATTGAAAAAAACAGAAAAAGAAATGATACAGCCCATAGGGTATTTACACTAAATAAATTTGAGAAATTTGATAAAAATAAAGGAGTTAATACCTTTTTATTAAATATATTTATTTTATATTGAAAATTATAGAATAAAGTTATATGATTCCACACTAAAATAGAACTGATAATATAAATAATTAAAAAGAAAAAAATTGACGAAAAACCATCAACAGTTCCAGTTGCTAAAGCAGCTACTAAAAATCCTATTTGTGCAATTGAACTATAAATAACTAAACGTTTAACTCGTTTTTGTTTTAAAGCAAAAAACGTACCAGTTATAACGGATATAATACCAACAACACATAATAAGCCTTTAATTTCAAAAAAAATATCCGATGTAATACATAACCATTTTACGAAAAAACTAAAAATAACTAATTTTGGAATAATAGAAAATATAATAGTAGAGCTTAAAGGTGCACCTTCATAAACATCAGGTGACCAAAAATGAAATGGAGCAGCAGCAATTTTAAATAATAACGTAATAGTCACTAATAAAATACCAATTAAAATAAAATATTTAATATAACTTAACTCTTCATTAAATGAAAAAGATAATAATAAACTTAAATGATTAAAATTTAGCGTTCCTAAGCACCCATAAATTAAAGAAGCTCCAAATAAAAATAATCCAGAAATGAAAGATCCCGAGACAAAATATTTTAATCCTGCTTCAGTTGAAAATGCAGAATTACGTCTAAAGCTAGCTAAAATATAAAAACATAAAGCTTGCATTTCTATTACTAAATAAGTAGAAATTAAATCACAAGAACTAACTAATAATAATAAAGAAAGAATAGCAAGTAAAAAAACTGAAAAGTACTCAAAAAAATTCAAATTTTGTAAAACGAAACTACGTAAAATAACAAACGATGAACTTAAACAGCTAAAAATAAACATCATTTTAAGCAATCGACCGCTTTCATCATTTAAAAAAATAAATGTAGAAAAATAACTATTTATTTTTAAATTAAACAAAAGCAATAATACGCAAGCTAAAATGAAGAAAGTTTGCCAAAAAACTTCTTTATCAATTAAAGGATAATTAAATTTTAAACTGTTAACTAAACGAGCATTAAAAACTAATTGAAATAAAATAGATAAAGAAAGAAATATTTCTGGTATAAAAGATTTTAAAAGAATAGAATCCATAAATAATAATTTTTGTTAATAAAATAATATTATGATATCTCCTATGGGAATTGAACCCATATTTCTGCCGTGAAAAGGCAATGTCCTAACCATTAGACGAAGAAGATTTTTATTGTTTTTTAATATATTCTTTTAAAGAAAAAATTTACTTAAAAAATATATGATGCAAAAATCTTTTATCAAAAATATAAAAAAAAATTATGGCATCGGAAATAATAAAGGGAAATTTTTTATTAATTATTACGGTTTAAATCCTAGAACTAACCCGAAATACATAAAAAAAAATTATTCTGATGAGATTAAAAAGGATGTAACAACTTCTACAACTGAAAGAGTATTAAAAAATCATATCAAAAGTTGTATTAATTTTTTATTAGAAAATAAAACTTATAAAGGTATAAGACACAAATTAAAATATCCTGTAAGAGGTCAAAGAACACGTACAAATGCTAAAACGATTAAAAAAAAAAAATTATAAAACTTATAAAGTTTCTAATAAAAAATTAAAAAATTTTAAAAGGATTAGAAAAAGTTTTAAATTAACTTCAAATATTTTTAACCCAACTTTTCAAATATTACAAAAATTAAATTTAAAAAAAAGTTTTATTATTAATATAAAAATAACTTCAAATAATGTTTTTTGTACGCTAAAAAATAAAGCTAAAACTTTATATATATTATCTGCAGGAAAATCTGTTGTCAAAAACTTGTCAAAAAAAACATTACGATATAAAAGTCAATTAATAATAAAAGAGTTTTTAAAAAATATTAAGCCATTTTTGATTAAAAATCATTTTTTAATAAATATTGAAGGAACAAAAAAAATAAGAAGCTTGACTTTAAAAAACCTTTCACATTATTTTAAAAATAAAAAAACAATTATTAATGTTAATTTAAAAAAGTGTTTTAATGGGTGTAAACCACCTAAAAAACGACGAAAACGTCAAAAAGGATTAAGAATATTTAAATAAAACTAAAATTATTTATATATATCGGAAAAGTGGCTGAGTGGCTTAAAGCATTGGTTTGCTAAATCAACATACATTTTTTGTATCAGGGGTTCGAATCCCTTCTTTTCCAAATAATTTTTTTTTATTATGTTTCTATTAATATCTTTTATAAAAATTTTGATTATTATTGTACCTTTATTAATTTCAGTTGCGTATTTTACTTTAGCTGAAAGAAAAATATTAGGTGCAATACAAAGACGAAGAGGACCAAATGTTGTTGGAGTATACGGTTTATTACAACCTTTATCTGACGGATTTAAACTTTTAGTTAAAGAATCTATCTTACCTAGTAATGCAAATAAATTTATATTTATAATATCTCCAATCATAACTTTTGTTATAAGTTTGATGGGTTGGGCTATTATACCATACGATAAATATGCTTCATTAGCAGAAGTTAACGTAGGTGTATTATATCTATTTGCTGTATCTTCACTAGGAGTTTACGGAATTATAATGTCAGGATGGTCAAGTAATTCTAAATATGCTTTTTTAGGTGCTTTACGTTCTGCTGCACAAATGGTTTCGTACGAAGTATCTATTGGATTTATAATTGTAACAATAGTAATTTGTTGTGGTTCTTTTAATTTACAAATAATAATTGAATCTCAAAAAAATGTTTGGTTTATAATACCTTTCTTTCCACTTTTTCTAATGTTTTTTGTCTCTGCTTTAGCAGAAACAAATCGACATCCCTTTGATTTACCAGAAGCGGAAGCAGAATTAGTTTCAGGTTATAATGTTGAATATTCAGCAATGGGGTTTGCATTATTCTCTTTAGGAGAATATTCAAATATGTTATTGATGAGTTCTTTAAATGTTATACTTTTTTTAGGAGGGTGGTTACCGCCTTTTGCCTTTTTAAGTTTTATACCTGGATCTGTGTGGTTTGGAATAAAAATATGTTTATTTGTTATTCTTTTTATTTGGATGAGAGCTGCTTTACCAAGATACAGATATGACCAATTAATGGGATTAGGTTGGAAAGTTTTCTTACCTATTTCTCTTGGTTATTTACTATTAACCTTTTGTATTCTAATCTCTTTTAATATGATGCCATATTAATTTTTCATAATTTATATTTAATTTATAAAAATATAAATTTAAAAAAATAATAGCTTCAAAAATAAGACTTAATATACATAAAATCATTAATTGACTATAAACGTCAGGAGGACTTAAAAGTGTTGCACACACTATATTTATAAAAATAAAAAGTTTTTTCCAAAAAATGATATTTGAAACTCCAAAAATAATAATAACAGCAAAAAAGAATAAAAATAAAAATATTAATATATTTGTTAAATACAAAAAATCGAGAACAAAGTTAAAGTATTCTTCAACGCGTAATTCAAAGAAAAATTTTAATACTTTATTAGAGCTATTAGAATTATTAAATTTCTTAAAAAAAAACCAAATATTGGGCAAAAAATAATAAAATATAAAAATATTAACAGAAAAAAAAGTTGTAATACTGATAAACGTTTTGTTTAATAATATTTTATAATTATATTTTATTATGCTTGATTTTAAAAAATCTAAAACATGCCAAATAATATAAGGTATAAATAAATACAGAGAAATAATTATAGCAAAAAAAAAATGTATTTTGAATAATTCTAATGGATGTGTGTAGATAATATTACTAAATTCAGAAATTATATTTGATGGTAGTTTTAGAATTGGAATACTAAAAATTATTAATAGTATATCTTTATAAAAAAAACAAACTAAAAGTATTAGTAAAAATGAAAAAATACTAAATTTAAATCTTAAAAAAAGTTCATTTAAATAAAACATATGAAAATAAAAATAAAATCAATTGATCAACAATCATTAAAAATATATTTAATGAATATAAAAAAAATTTTAAAAGTTTTAAAACTTGAATATAATATTTTTAATTTACCAACTAAACAAAAGCTAATTACTTTATTAAAGTCACCTCATGTCAATAAAACTGCAAGAGAACAATTTAAAATTAGAACTTATAAAACTATAGTAAAAATATCAAACTTTAATAAATTCAAAATATTAAAGTTATTATCATTAAATAAACCAAAAACTATTACATTAAGTATAAAAAATAATTAAGGAGAATAGTTTAATGGTAAAATGTTGGTTTCCAAAACCAAAGCTATGGGTTCGAATCCCTTTTTTCCTGTTTTTTTTCATTTTTTTTAAAAAAAAACGACTGAAAAAGTTTAAAGTTGGTTTTTAAAATTTTAAAATCACCGAACATTAAAAATAATAGAATTATTACTATTATAAATTGAAAAAAACTTAAAGTCATAAAAGCTAATTTAAAAACAAAAGAAATTTTATAAACAAAGTTATGTTATTACAAGCTGCTAAACAAATTGGAGCAGGATTAGCAACTTCTGGACTAGCAGGTGCTGGAGCTGGAGTTGGAATCGTGTTTGCTTCATTAGTAATCGGAACTGCAAGAAATCCTAATTTAAAAGACGAATTATTTAAAATCGCGATGTTAGGATTTGCTTTAACCGAAGCTATTGCTCTTTTTGCGTTAATGTTCGCATTTTTAATTTTATTCTCGTAAGAATAATTATTTAAAAAATTTATCTTATATAGAAAGTTATTATTTCAACATTTCAATATTACTTAAAAGAAAGTAATCTTTTTTAAAAAAAAACTCTAAATGTTTAAATGAGTTTATAGAATGGATAGAATTTTTTAGTATTGAACATTCTGTTTTTAAAAAAAATTCTCTAAAGCTTAAAAAAATAAACTCTGAGTTTTTTGATGAGTTCTTATGTAATTCTTTAAAGCTGTCAAAAAATTTTATATATAAAGGATGTTTAAATGTTTTTAAATTTAAAACGCTTTTAAATAAAAAAATTTTACTTAAAACTTTCAAAAAAGTATGTGAATAAAAAAAATCCATGCTTTTTTTTTCCTTTTGAACTATAAAAAACGCAGATTTAAAATAAATTTTACTTAAAAAAACAGCGGATAAAGATTTTTTTAATTTACGGATTTTCATTACTATTTTAATATTTTTTTATTAATAAAATTAATAGGTGCTACCTTTAATAAAGGTTTTTTTACAATATGTTGATTAAAGTTAACACGAAATTGTAAAATGTAAAATTTACGTTTTGGTGTTTTTAATTTTTTTTTTTTAGTATAAACTAATTGTAATTTAAAACGACTTAAATACCATGGGTAATAAATGAAATTAGTATTAGAATATAATAAATGCTTTAACATATCTAAAAAGCTTTGATTTTTTAGAAAAAAAGTTGTTTGAGCTTTTATGTATTTATGTATTTGATAATCTCCTATAAAGCAAATAATACCCGAAAAATAACAAAGAAAACCTCCTTTTATTGCTTGAATAAAAATAAGTGCAATTTTATTTTTGTTTTTTAAAGAATAAAAAAAATTATTTAATTTTTCAAGAGGTCTTTTTTTGTAATTATAAAACGAGAAGTATTTAAACTTTATGGATTTATTTTGTTTATTTGTGTAAGTGTTGTTTTTTACACGAAACGAATGACCTAATATATTTTTTTTGAAAAAAAAATTTAAACGAGATTTAACAGTTTTTTCTTTTATATGAAAAAAATTTTCTCCATTATCAAGAAATAAAAGCTTTTTATTTTTTAAGATACTACTTCTTATTAAAAATTTCCCATAAACGTTTTTACTACAAAATTTTTTATCATTAACCGTTTCAAAAATTGAATTATTATTTAAATAAAAATTTTTTAAAATCATTTTGAATTAATTAAGTATAATTTTTGTTTTAATAGGTAGTCTAATTTGACCACGCTTTAAAGCTTTTATAGCGACTGAAATAAATGATGTTTCAATTTCATATAAAATAAAGCCAGGTTTTACTTTAAAAATCCAATGATCAACATTTCCTTTCCCTTTACCCATTCTTACTTCAATTGGTTTTTTACTAATAGGAGTGTGAGGGAAAATATTTACTTTTAAACGGCCTAGTTTTTTTATTTGTTTGTTAATTGACTGACGCACAGAATTTATTTGTTTAGCTGTTAAACGTCCTGAACTTATAGCTTTTAATCCAACTGAACCAAAAGTTAGAGGCATTAATCCTGATTTTGACGTTTTAAAAATTTTATTAAATGATTTTCCTTTTTGTTGTTTTTTATATTTAAAATTGCGTGGACTTAGTAACATAAAATTTTATAATTATCGATATACCCAAAATTTAAAACCAAACACACCGTTTAGAGTATAAACATGTAATTTTGAAAATTCAATATTTTTTGATAAACTTTGAACTGGAGTAGAACCGAATAAAAAAGAAATAGGGCTTGATCTTGGTTTACCTTTTAATCGACCGTTAATCAAAAGTTTAACTCCTAAAAGACTTTTTTTCTTAATAAAAACAGTAAAAATAGTTTTAAGAAAAATAAAAAATATGTTATGTTTACGTTTAGGAAGAATTTTGAAAATTTGACCTATTAAAGTCAAATAAACTTTAGAATTTACCTTATTTTGATCAAAAAGACATGACAATTTTATAAAATCAATAAATAAATTAAAACGACGAGTAAAAAGTAAAGGATAAAAACGACGCAATTTATTAAAAAAAAAAATAGAAGAACGTTTTTCAATATAATTGTTTAAATTTATAAACGAAAATTGAATAAAATTATTATTTAGAATATAAAAATGCCCTTTGATTAAGGAAAATAAATTATCAAATTTAAATTTGTTCAATAAATTTGTGTTTTTTAATTTATCACTATAACTTAAAAGCTTCGCAGTTCTAAAAAATAGAGATATATTTAAAAACAATTTATTCGATTCAAAATTTAAATCATTTTTGACGATAATTATATTTTTTTTTGAAAGTAAAGAATTTAAAGATTTTAAAAATGTTAATCCATAAAGGAATTCTTTAGAGTTCGAAGTTAACAAGTTAGAGTTAAGTTTTGATTTTCTTAATGTTAAAAAATTTGATTTTTGACCCATATTTATTTATTTTTAACTAAAGATTTTGATTTTTTAGGTTTAATCATTTTAGACCTCGTAAAAACAAATTCTCCGAATTTAAATCCTATCTTTTCACGAGTGATTAAAAGTTTTTTAAATTCTTTTCCATTATGAACTAATACAGTTTTACCAATTAAATTAGACGGAATTGAAGATTTACGAGACCATACATTTAAATTTGTTTTGGCTTTTTTAAAAAAACAATTTTCTAAAAAATAGCCTTTCCATAGGGATCTAGTCATAAGTTTTATTTTTTATTTACTGTAGGTTTTCCTTTTGTTGGAATTCCCCAAGGTGTTACAGAAGGACGCCCTCCATTTGTTCGGCCTCCATGAGGGTGGTCTACAGGATTCATAGCTACTCCACGAACCGTTGGGCGTTTACCTAATAATCTATTTCTACCAGCTTTACCTAAACAAACCAAATTATGTTTAGCATTTGATAAAACTCCAATTGTTCCATAAACAGAAGGCAATAAATCAATAATTTTACCCGAAGGAAGACGAACTTTTATAAGATTAGAACTTTTTTGAAGTATTTGACAAAATGTACCCGCAGAACGTGCAAAACAAACTTTATCAACCATAAAAGAATTTGTTAAAGAATGCACCAAAGATCCAGTTGGAATGTTTTGTAATTTTGTACGATTACCTAAACTTAATTCATTAGAGAAAGAAGTACATGAAATTAAAGATCCTGGATAGACAAAATTAGTAGAAAGTGTTTGAAAAAAATAATTATTTTTAAAATCAAAATTTAAAGAAATAAAAGAATTACGATTTGGATCATACATAATACAAATTACAATACTTTTGAATGATGAGTTTGTAAAATTAATTTTTCTAAAATTAGATTTGCAACCACTTCCTTTATGCCAAACAGAAATTTTTCCATTTAATGCACTTCTACCTGAAAATTTTTTAAATCCAACTATAGAATTTTTTAATAGTTTATTTGTTTTAGATAATAAACTTTTTTTAATATTTAATTGGTGACGAGTTCCGTTTGTTGTCGGATTTAATTTAATTAATTTCATATAATAATGTTATATAGATAATCTATCCTTAAAAATAAACCTTTTTTGATCTTAAATTTATTAATATTTTTATTTTATTTATTTTTTTAAGTACAAAAAAAGTACACTTTTAAGGATATATCTATATAATTACCGAAATGGTGGAATCTGGTAGACACGTTAGGTTTAGGTTCTAATTCTTTAAAGAGTAGGGGTTCAAATCCCCTTTTCGGTAATAAAAAGTGTATAGCTCAGAGGTAGAGCAATGGACTTTTAATCCAGTGGTCCTGGGTTCAAATCCCAGTACACTTATTAAGTGCATTTTTAGCTCAATGGATAGAGCAATAGCCTTCTAAGCTATAGGTTGTAGGTTCAAATCCTATAAAATGTATTTATACAACCTTTTTATAAGAATTATCAGCCTATAAAATATAAAGTATGTAAAATTACATTATATACATATACTGTTTTTAACTCTTATATGTTTAATACATATATATATATATATAATAAG
>Ga0209534_10000778_pt1 | contig 35328 bp, 22 predicted proteins | sample COG_07_FD_184751 | JGI IMG/M metagenome (GOLD analysis project Ga0209534, IMG submission 184751) | Pelagic Microbial community sample from North Sea - COGITO 998_met_07 (SPAdes) (version 2) | ecosystem: Environmental > Aquatic > Marine > Neritic zone/Coastal water | place: Helgoland, sampling...
AATTTACCTTTATGTTTCATGTAAACTTTAGTAGTTGGTTTACCTTTAACTCTTTTATAAACAACTCTTTTTTTTCCACATATAGATTTTTTTCCAATTTCTTCATAGGGTTTTTTAACAGACCCTCCAAAAATATAATTCATTCCTATATAAATATAATTTAAATATTTAGATACATCTATTTGTGTTAGGATTTATTAGTTTACCATTGGGACATTTTTTTTCTGGTTTACTTAATGTTTTTATGGTAATAAATAATCTTTAAAATATCATTTTTGGTCAACAAGATTAATAGATTTAAAAATAATAAAAAAAATGATTTAATATATGAAATAATTAAATATGGAAGAACATTTTGAAAATATACTTAATGATGATTTAAAAAATAAAATTTATTCTATGATAACATATCCACAATCTCATGAATTATTAATACAAATTAAATTATATCAAAATAAAAAAATATATATTGATTTATTTTATAATTATATTATAAATTATTGGACTTATTGTTATATTGATGGTTTAAGTATTATTTGGAAAATATATTATTTATGTATTATAAAAAAAATAGATATTATATTTAAAAATGATTATCATTTAAATTATTGTTTAGGTAATTATGAAAAATATTTATCTAATGATAAAGAGGAAATATATACAGCTGAATTAATTAGAATATTAAATAATTCCGATAAAAATATTAAAAATTTATTAATTAAAAAATATATAACTAAATATATAATGGTTTTAAAAATATATCAATTGGAATTTATTGATAAAGAACTATCTATATGGGGTGATATTACCATATATGGATATAATGACGAAAGTTTAAATGATTTTAGTCACGAAATTATTAATAAGTCTTATTTACTACCTGCACCAGTTATTAATAAAAATCATATAATTGATTCTAAAGTTTTTGATATTTAATACATCTTACCTGTTTTAGGATTTATTACTTTACCGTAGGGACATATTTTTATGGTTTACTTAAAGTTGTTTTTATTTTTTATTTTTAATACATCTATTTGTTTTAGGATTTATTACTTTACCATCGGGACATATTTTTTCTGCTTTACTTAATGTTTTTTCAGGTAATTTATTTATAGTTTTTATTTTAATACATCTATTTGTTTTAGGATTTATTACTTTACCATTGGGACATATTTTTTCTGGTTTACTTAATGTTTTTTTAGGTAATTTATTTATAGTTTTTATTTTAATACATCTATTTGTTAACGGATTTATTACTTTACCAGTGGGACATTTTTTATCATTTTTAATATTTAATTTATTATCTTTTATTTTTTTAACATATATAACTTCTCTTGCGTCGCCTTTATTAAATGAAAAACATAAATCATTAACATTCATAATATCTAATATACATTTTTTGGGATTTAAACAGAACTCGTTATTTTTTTTAACATCCCAACTAAATTTCATTAATTCACATGGTATTTCAATATTTTTTTTTCCAAAGAATTCATTTGTTGGAAAATGATTTGGATAACTTGAATCAGTTTCTTTAACTATTTGACCAGATGGTATATGAAAATACCAATAGTCATCATTTACAAGCATTTTTTTCCAATCTTTAACTTGTGAATTTGTCTTAATATTTGGGTCTATTGTTGTTCTTGTCCATCCGTTATACACATATTTATCACCTTTACAAGTTATACCAGCAATTGAATGACCTCCTATATTTAAATTATAATTTCCTAATAAAACGGAATCCTGTACATAAATATCTTTATTATTATTTACTTCATTATTTAAAGTAGAAAAATTTTTTAGTCCATTATATGTATTTCCATTGTAAAATAAACTATTATCATTTATTTTATACCACGACGGATAACTATTATCTATAATATTTTCTTTAATATTTATAATAATAACATCAGGATTTTTAAAATACTTAATAATTGTTGAAAAATTTTTTATTTTTTTAATTATACTTATCCCTCTATCATTACATGATACTACTTCAACATTATTAAAAAGAGAATAATATAATTTTTTTGTTTTAAAATCTAAATCCAAATATAATACTTTTACACCAAGTAATTTATAAATTTTTCTTATATATAAAGCAGATTTATACCCAGATTTATTTATATCCGGATTAATAATAAATTTTTTATTATTATATTTATATAATTCTTTTAATATAAATTCTGGTCTTATTTTGTCAAAATATTCATAATCTTTAAAAATTTTATCAGTTCTAAGATATTTATTATGTAATATATATTTAATTGTATTTAAAACTTCGATTTTTTTATTCCAATTTTTTGATTTTTTTAATAAAAGTTTCCTACTTTCATCACTATATAATAATGACATCAAAATACTATTAAACCAACACGTTGGACCATACTGTTTTAATGATATAACATTATTACAATTTTTTTTCATTCTATATAAAGAAAATATATTATGATATTACTAATAAATGATATATGATTTCTATAGAACCTTAGAAGAAACTACAAAAATAAGAAAAAAATATCCCGAAAGAGTTCCTATTTATGTGAAAAAAGCAATTGGATGTGAATTTATAGATATAGATAAAAATAAATTTTTAGTTCCAATAGATTTAACATTAGGCACTTTTATAACAGTTATACGAAAAAGAATAAAATTAGCACCAGAAAAAGCATTATTTATATTTATTAATAATGTATTGCCTCCATTAACAAGTTTAATGATTAATATATATGATGAAATGAAAGATAATGATGGATTTCTATATATTTATTACAATGGAGAATCTGTTTTTGGAAACTAAACATTAATATTTTTAAGTATTTTACACATTTTTTTAATAAAATATTTAGGATATTCTTTATCTAAATAAATATTATCTAAGTTATCTTTTAATTCTTGTTTTTTCGTTTTTGAGACGTTAATAAATTCTTTGTGTTTACTAATATTTGCAGAACTTAATATTAAAGTATGAATAAAACAAGTCATTTTAATTAATTTAATGATTTTTCCGTTATTTGATAAAGATTCTGTATAATAATTATTTACAAAAGTTGTATTTAATCTTATAATATCAGCAAAGTTTTTTTCATATTGAAATAATATATTTGTATAATCTATATTTTCAATTATATTAATAATTTTTTTATAATTTTGTTTTAAATTATGAATAATAAGTATAATAAAATTATATAATATTATAAAACAATTTGATTTAATATAATTAGTTAATTCGCTATTTGCTACAAATTTAATTATTTGATATCTTGTATTTTGTTTTATTTTTTTATAATTATATTTTTTACATTCATATTTAATTATTTTAAAACAAAAATTATTAATAGATGCTGAATCATTATATAATTTATTAATTTTATAATGATTTGATATATTGTCATATATTTTTTTATTATTTTTTGATACTTTTGATAATTTAATCATTGATAAAAATGATAAATGTTCCCAAATTCCATCATTAATATCATCATGTATTAAATCCATTATAAGAATATGATATAAATTATATAATATATATATCATTTTTTTCTTTTTATCTATTTAATACATTAACAATTAGTCATTTATTAAATATATTTAAAAATTAATTAAATATTTTTATATATATATTTAAAAATTAATTAAGTATTTTCATATATATATTATGTATAAAAATGCTTTAATTAATAATATATTTGTAACAAATAATGCTTGGAATAAAATAAAAGATATATGTAATATACAAAATAAAAATAAATTTTTATTATCAGTAAAAGGTGGTGGTTGTAATTATTTTAGTTATACTTTTAATATACTTGATAATAAAGAATATAATAAATTATTGAAATTAAATAAATTAAAACCTAATATAATAACTAATAATAATATAAAAATTTTAATTGATCCTAAATCAGAGTCTTTATTATTTGGTACAAAAATAGATTATATTAAAGATGATATATCTAAAAATATATTTCATAATAAATTAATAATTATTCTTGATAAAAATATAAATACTACTTGTGATTATGGTACATAATTTATATCTAATTAATTTTTTTTTGAATAACAAAAAATTTTAAACTTTCAAATTAAATTATTGATACTTCATTAATATACTTTTTATTAATTTCATCTCTTATTGCCTTTTCTTTTTTTTCGGATATTAATTTTTTTATATCACCATCTATTGATATTGATTCTTCTAATTTTATTATTTCGTCTTTATAATTATTAAATTCATTATTATCTACATTTTTGGAGTTTATTTTATAATCTATTGTTCTTATTGTATTTTCAAATGCAATTATTTTTTCTATTCTATTACTTACTTGTTCTAATTTTGATTGGTATTTATTAAATCTTATATAACTTGTTAATAATGTGATAGTTATACCTATAATCAATACAATTATATCACATGTAAAATTAAAACTGCGACCGCCTTTTGATAAAACAATATCATTATTATCATCATTATCATAATTGTCTATATTATTATGAAGAGTCATAAAAGGTGATAATTTTGTTTCAAGTAATAATAATTTAGTAGATTCAATTACTGTTAATAATGATGATAATACTAAGATAGATATTGATAACCACCAGTACATATCATATATATTGTGATATATTATACGCATTAATATAAGTTCTATTTTTGACCAATTTTTTGTTTTTTTAATTTGATCTTTCATATTATAATTATTATTTTCTAATCCATTATTTATTGTGGTTATTTCTGGTATATTTAAAGATGTATTATATAATAACATATTTATTTTTCTATTAATAATAAGTAATATAATTTGTAGTAAAAATAATGCATATAAATATAAAATTTTGTTAATAATATATATATATTATTAACAAAATTTTATATTTTATATTTTGTAATATTAAGAATATTAAATAATTATTATAAATGTCTAAAAAACAAAAAGAAGTGTTTACTAAATTAAATAGAATTTTAAAAAAAGATGAAAATCTTAAGGAAATTAAAGAATGGTTAGAAACTTTAAAAACCTATAATATGACGCGGGCCCGCAGTGAAAAAATTCCTGGATTATTAAATAATTCAAAATTAAGTTTAGAAACAGCAACTGAAGATGGTGGTTATAATTTAATATTAAAATGGATTTCGGTTAATTTAGATAATTTTGATGGATTTGATTTTGAAGGTATCCCTCCAAGTGTTGTTTCGGGTAATATTAGTATTGATTTATCTGATATTAAACCTACAAATGATGAAGCAGGTACAAATGTAAGAAGTCCTAAAAAAACATTTAAAACAGAAGAAGATGTTAAAAGATGGATAAGTGACCCAGAAACACATCCTATAACTGGCGTAAAAATTAATCCAATGAGTTCTACTTATGCAGATATATATGAAAAAGCTTATAAAATAATGAAAAAAAATGGATTTCGGAATAATAGATGGTGGTATTATAAGAATTTCCCAAAAAATCATAGATTATTTGGTAATTTAGATTTATTATTTCATACTTTTGTAAAAGACAGTATTATAGATGCTGCGACAGCTGAGGATGTTATGCATTATGATTTATGCGAATTTCTTCGACGAGGTATAGATAATACTGAAGAAAAAGACACTGTTCTTGATACTGAAATTGAATTAATTAAAAATAGATTTAATATTAAAGAAATCTCCGGAAACTTAGCTAATAATTTTAGTTCAATTCTTGCGTCTTTTAACTTATTATTTGAAGAAATGATAAAAAATCTTCGTGGTGTATCGGTTCGACCAATAGCTTTTAAAACGCTAAAAATAAGCGATATAACTAAATGCCAAGGAGGTAGTTTTGCTCAAAAAGCAATAATGATTATAGATTTTATGGAAAATTATAAGTTTAGTAATGGAAAAATAATTATAGATTATGTAAGAGAAATTGTAAATAGAGTACCAGCATATTTAAGAACTGTTACTGATATACCAGAATTTAACAATGTTATAAATGTATATGATAATTATAAAAAAACTTATAATGACTATCATAATTTATTAGATCCAAATAGCGGAATAGTAAATAACTATGAGGATAAAAAATTTGATATAATTGAAGATCCACTAGATGAATATTTTAAAAAATATGAAGAAAATTTTAAAAAAATTAAAAGCCCTAAATTTAGTAATTTAATTGATTTAACAAGTTTTAAACCAGTTCCCATTGATAGATTTTTAAATGATAAACAATATAAAAGGTTTCAAAGGTTTAAGGGTACCATGGAGGATATGCACAAAAAATCAAAACAAGAATACGAAAAAAGTTTATCAAGATATGAAAGTATTAAAGATACAACACCTACAGCTAAATCTCCCACACCTCCTAAAAGACCTACAATTAAATTAGAAAATGGACAGACATATATGTATGGAAATATAGAACCAAAACATATAAAGGATTCATTAGTAAAAGAATTTAATTCTGAATATACAAAAGTAAAACCATTAATCGACAATTATAATAAAATTAAAGATATGGGTTATTTACAATTAATAAAACAAGAAACAAATGAATCTCCATCAAAAGATGTCAAAGAATTAATTAAAAAACACCCATTATTTAATTTGAATAGGAAAAATATAAATGATAATTTATTATATGATTATTCGGGGGACGAAAACAAATGCAGCGAACCAACTGATATATTATCTAATGAAGAATTTGACAATGATAACTATCCTGTTGCTAAATTACAATTAATGGTTACATTAAAATTTACAAAGCCTAATAGAACTGAATGTGTATATGCACCAAAATTATATAATTTACTTGTAACTAGTGTAAATAACAAAGAACCTTTTATAAATCCTATAACAAGAATTAAATATAGTGAAGAACATGTTAATAAAATTATGGATATTATGAAAATAGTAATAAATCCAGATATTGAAAAACCTATATTTTTAAAACCAATAAATGATACTGAATTAAAAATTAATTATAAACCATTACAAACTTCTCTGGATGTAGGAGCACCAATTTGGAAAAGAACTTTAAATTGGTATAATATTAGTATATATAGACAATTTGGAAACGAAATATATAAAATTTATGATTTATGTACAATACCCGCTGATATAGAATCAGATAATGATTTTGCTACTGAATCAACTGATTTAACATCTAATGTAATGTTATTTAGAATATTTAAATTATTTAATGATGGAAGATTATTATGTAATTATGTACCTCCATATTATATAATAGATGGACCATATATAAAATATGTAAAATTAATGATACATTTTAACAGATATAAAACCGTACATAATTGGTTGTATCATGACCGACCACTGGATCAGTGGGGAAACCCGCGGGGGCCACCGCTACCAAGGGATAAAAAAGAATTTATAGATTTATTTAAAAGTTATGCTGCTGAAATAAATAATTTTATATATTAATTTCTATATTAATAATAATGAGTACTTATAAAAAAAAATTTTCAATACCTAAATCTAAAATCCAATTTGAAGATGTAAATACAAATATTTCTGATAACAAAATCCAATTTGAAGATGTAAATACAAATATTTCTGATAACATTATTTATTATGATATTGAAAAGAAAGGTTTATTAAATTTAATAAAATTAAAAAAAACAAAAACAAAAACAAAAACAAAAACAAAAACAAAAACAAAAACAAAAACAAAAACAAAAAAAACAAAAGGAAAAACACTATAATATTTTTATATAAAGAATAATACATATTATATTATGTATTATAATGATGATTTACTGAATAATACTATGCTCTTTTAGCGCAGTTGGTAGCGCGTGGCTCTGATAAGGCAAATGTCATCTGTTCGAACCCGGTAAAGAGCATTTATTTTTATTAATAATATATTATATTATTTCGAAAAAGAGAGGATATTTTAAAAATTGATTTTATTTAAATTTATTATTTTTCAAATGTCATCATTATATGAATTTGAAAAATATTTAACAGATAAAGAAAATATTAAAATTACAATTGAAAAATATGGTGTAGCAATTTGTCCGATTTTAGATGAAAATGAATGTTGTGAAATGATAAATGATAAATGGAATTTATTAGAATATTTAACAAGTAAATTTGAAATTCCAATTAACAGAAATGATAAAACGACTTACAAACAAATTTTAGAATTATTTCCTAATCATAAAATGTTACTTCAACATTGGAAAGTAGGACATTCCGAATTAGTTTGGAAAGTTAGACAAAATTCTAAAGTAAAAGAAGTTTTCTCAAAAATATGGAATACCGATGATTTAATTGTAAGTTTTGATGGTGTTAGTATCTATATATTAGATAAACCTACTAGGAATCAAAATTCATGGTTTCATGTTGATCAAAGTTATACGAGAAATGATTTTGAATGTATTCAAAGTTGGATAAATGCTTATGATACTAATGAAGGTGATGCTACTCTGGTTATATTAGAAAATAGCAATAATTTTCACAAACAATTTAAAGACGAATTTGAAATTACTGATAAAAAAGATTGGTTTAAATTACAAAATAAAGAACAATATGACTTTTATATTAATAATGGTTGTTCTGAAAAAAAGATTAAATGTCCTAAAGGTTATGGTGTATTTTGGGATAGTAGAACACTTCACTATGGCAATCCTGTTGATAAAACTTCACCAGATAATTTTAATTATCGATGTGTTGTTTATATCTGTATGACTCCTAGAAATTTAGCTAATAAAAAAGAATTGGATAAAAGAAAAAAGGCATTTAATGAATTAAGAATGACTTCACATTGGCCACATAAAGTTAGATTATTTCCAAAAACGCCTCAAACTTACGGAAAAAAAATTAAACAAATTAGTGATATTACAAGTGATATGCTAACTAATTATATAACCAAAGATGGTTTAAAATTAATTTAATTATTTTGTCTAGATTATAATAATGATAATATATACTTAAATAATAATAATAATGTTATAAAAAGGTTTTTTTTCTCGGATGTTCTGTATTTATTTTTTTTTGGGGTTTTTTTTGATTTTTAGGTTTTTTAAATAATTCTTTGTATTTTTTGATATATATCATTTTGCCATTTAATTTGCAATATAATTTTATTGAAATTGCTTTTTAATATTTTTTTTCATTTATATTAATCGTAACCACCTATTGAGCACCAGTTTCCATCACATACTATCATATATTGCAAATGGTGACTTTTTTCATCATTCCAATGTATATATCTCTTCCTTCCAAATCACATTCTTCATAATTAGAAAAAGTACTATGTTTTCTATCAAAAGCTCAACTTAAATGTAAATCATCCCAACCATCATATTCTCCCCCTTTTTAAATTGAATAACACCTGTGGGTGAGTATTTGTGTGTAATTATACCATCAACTTGTTTACTTGCCAAAATCACTTCTTCACCCCTATATATAAGGGTATAGTCATAAGTATCATTCTGAATTTCAAAAAACATTTGAAATTAGTGATATAAAAAACTGGTTTAACTACAAAATAAAGAACAATATGACTTTTATATTAATAATAATTGTTTAGAAAAAAAAATTAAAAGTCCTAGAGGATATGGTGTAATTTGGGATAGTAGATTAGTTTATTATGGGAATCCTGTAGAAAAAACTTCACCTGATAATTTTAATTTTAGATGCGTTGTTTATATTTGTATGACACCAAGAAATTTAGTTAGTAAAAAGAATTAGAAAAAAGAAAAAAAACTTTTTGTGAATTAAGAATGACTTCACATTGACCTCATGAAGTAAAACTATTTACTAATAGGAGTCCATTTATCAGCCCCTTCACATTTACTTGGCAGTCTTATACTTGATATTTTATCATTCCACCATCCCCAATCAGTCATCGGACCACTTCGGTCATACTTATCATCTGTAAAGTCAATTTTGTCATAGTTAGTCAAATCTGTACACTTCCCTTTCCAATTCCTATCTGCATGTATACTAACTGATGCTCCCGGAAATTTATTAAAACCACTTATTCTATCTTCCCACCAAGCCATATAACTTGTCCCGCCTGTGTTATCGATGTATCCTGTGGGTTGCCAATAACCCTTAGTGGACCCACTATAATTAGAATTTTGATAAGTAGTGATTCCATTTTTAATGCATTTATTTTTAAACAAATTGTATCCGCCATAACATTTTTCACATTTATGAGATTCATGTGTTGGACACGATTGACCTTTAGAGCCATAACCATGGACACAGAAACATAGATTTTTTGCACATTCCCTATCATTCGTTATAGTACATTCATCAGTCATATGTTGTCCAGTACCACATTTTGTGCAATTTATATTGCCCGCATCTCCTCCTGGACAATATGTCACTTTTGCTGTACAGGCACTACATATTCTGTCAGATTTTGTAGTACAATCATTAGATTTATATTTACCTGCGTCACAAGGTGCATCAGAACATATGCGTTTAGTAATACCATCATTACAATAGTATCCCGGACCACATTCACCATATTTTGCATCTTCATACGATGTACATTCAGTTTCAATATATTTACCTTTACCGAAATTTGGTGTACATTCTTTACATGTTGTTTTTCCGGTTTCATTTTGGTATTCTTGTCCATGTGGACATTTTATTAATTTACCACCAGTACATTTATGTCCTTCAGGACAGGTTGCAGTACTGGTTTTATTTTCTGTAATATATTCTCCTTCTGGACATTTTTCACATTCGTAACCATCTGAACCACCAATTATATTTATAAATTCGTCTGGTTCACAACTTGCAGCAATACCATCGTATACACCATCACAACCAACATATACTTCATTTTTTTCTGTATCAATATGCTCTCTTCTTAATGTACATTCAGAACATTTATTATCACTAACATATACATCTCTATCTTTATCATCTTTGCCAATATATGCTTTTCTCGATATAAACATACCAACACCACAATTAGTTGTTAATTTTTCACATCTACAGTTATCAAGACCGCATAAAAATTGATTTTCATCATTTAAATGATCTTCATAAAATGTACATTCAGCTTTTTCTATGAATTCTGGACAAGTACCTGCATCTTTATTGACAATATCTGAATAATTAAATGTTACTCCATTAAAATCATATATTTCTTTTAATTGTTTTATATATTCTGTTATCAATTCATCTCTATTTTCATGTTTTTGAGTATTATATTCGTCATAGAAGTCTAAATAACATAATTTTTTTATAATTCTCAATCTTCGATTTTCTAATTTTTCTAAGTAATCATCATAGTTAACTAAAGTTTTTAATATATTAATATCTATACATACATTATTGTCTTCATTAAAACATACTTTGTTATCAACTTTTACATTATTAAATATTTCTTCATCGTTTCCACCTCCAATAACGCCTTTATCTCCGACTATACCTGGGTCTCCTCTTTCTCCTGCTGCTCCCGGATTACCTGTATCTCCTTTTTCTCCTCGTGGTCCTTGAGGATTTGTATTATCATTACCATTATCACCATTATCGCCAATAATACCTCGAGGAACATCAATTATTATAGGTGTTAATGATTTTGCATATGCACCATTAGGACCATCTGGTGGATAGTAACTACCAATAATTTCTTTTTTATGATTTTTAAATAAAATAGTACCGACAACACCTGTTGCACCTTGATTTGCGTCAGGTACTTCAATAATAAAATCAGGATGTTTTGGGTCTTTTTTATTATGATTTAATAAACTATCAATTTCTTCAAGTTCTTTATTTTTAAAAATTAATGAACCATAATTTTTACCATTTATTCCATCATCACCTATTTCTCCATCTCTTCCATCATCTGTTGGAAGAGGTGGAGGTCCTTGTCTTCCCTTTTCACCAGTAAAACCTTTAGAACCTTTTTGATAATTTATTAAATTATTTGTTAAATTTAATTTTAACCTCGCTTCTTTTATATCTTTTGTATCATCTATATTTGTAAAACCTTCTTTATTCTTTATAATTTTATAAATTAAAATAGATATTGAAAAAATTAGTATTATTGTTAATAATAATAAAATAATTTCAATCATACTTTATTTTTATAAAATATTTTTTATTATTAAGAATGTTATTGCTAACTATTAAAATTATATAAAATATAATTATTGTCATAAGTATATGGATAATATTCTAATGACTCTAAACCAGAGTCATTAATTTGTTTTTCATTTTTTTTTTCAAAACTAGTTACTTGCGGTGAACTATAACTATCGATATACTTTGTATTTAAATAATTACAATATTCTTGATCACTATATATATTTTTAACGTGTTCATTAAAATTATCCATATATGTATCATTTGATTTTAAAGAACAAATTTGAGAACTACTACATTTATTTGAACCATATACTTCATAATAATTATTAATTTCACTATCAAGAACTTTAAATGTTATCATCAAATAATAATTTTCAGTTATATCAGACATACTAATAATATCACCTTCACTATTTTTAAATCTTATACTATTTTGATTATCTGTAAAATCTATAATTTCTTCATCACTATTTAATGATAGTATACTATCATCATATATTGAAATAATTGTTTTATCGTCAATATTAAAATCAGGTGATAATTTTTTCCATTTAAGACCATAATTATACGATGGGTCTACAAAATATAAACCGTCGTTTTTAAGTGACTTTCCTTCACCTAGTGCAGGACATTGATTTTCGTTATGATATTTATTTCTCCAAAAGTTAGCATGTGTTTTAACCGGGGATGTTACTTCATACCCAACAACTTTTTTATATATATCATCATAATCTGTTATATGATTAAACCATGTATTTTTCTTAGTATCAAGTGACTTAACATTTTGTAATTGTATTTTTGTATAATTTTTATTAAATATATTTTCTTTACAACTAAAATTACCTGTACATGGATTTTTCGAGTTACTTATAGCATCATGATTAGCAAATAATCCGTCACTAATACATTTTTCTGTATTAGTTAAATCAATATCTGTAGTTTGTTGATTAGTTTTATAATTTGTTATAAATTTTTTAAATGTATTATCCATATTTAGATCATATAGTTTATTATTATCAACAATAATATAATATTCACTACTAATATCAATGTTATGTAAGTCTATATTAATTGAAATAAAGTCATTGTATGTATATGTAAATATATCTGGATAATTTTCTGTTAAAAAATCATTATCTATTTTATCACTAATATCATAATTATTTATTTCAAATATTTTGAATATTGTTGTATTAAGGTCTAAATAATCATTTTCAAGAATATTTATTTTATCTACAACTCTATAAAAGTCATTTAGACTAATTATAATTATATTATCATCGTCTGTTATATTTTCTTCTAATAAAGTAGCTCTGTTTCCTATAATAGTTCCTAAGTTTCTACATTCGTTACCTTTGCATTCGTATTCCTTTTCTTCTGATATAAAACCTGTTTGTTTATTGAATTTTTTAGTTATATTATTTTCAGAAATTTTCTTTAATTTTATTTTTTTTTGCACTAATCCACTTAAGTCAATTTTATTATCAGTAGCCAATGAAGTATTTTTAATAAATTTAATTAAATTATATTTGTTATATAATTTATAATCATCAGAGTTATATTTATTACATAAATCATCATAAAACGGAGTTATATCTGTATTAAGCTTACTAATATCGTCTTTTAATTTAGCAATATTACCCCTTTCATTAGTTAATAAATTATCATAATAATCATTTGTTAATTGTGTTATACCTTCTAATTTTATTTGATTTGTATCTATTCTATTTTTTACTTCCTCGGTACATAAAGTTTTTGTAATATTTGTTGAACTAGATTGTTGCCCTACCCTTTCTATATTATCACTTGTTATTTCTATATATTTATCTGGTTCTATTTTTCCCATTGTAATATATCTTGGTAATAAACCCAAATATTGATAATATTTGGAGTTATATTTATATATATTATTTATTATTAAAGGAATATCTACATCAAGTGCTTCCCATTCTGTTTTATTAAATTCAATTATACCGTTTAATAAATTATTGTCTAAATTTGTAGGAAGATCTGTTGGAGTTGTACTACTGGAAAATGAAGTTTCTGCAACTTCTTTCCACTGATAACTATCTGTATCTGTGTATATTTCTATTATATCACTTTCATCCAATTTATTATTTTTACTATCCATAAATAGTTGTGTATTTGGATTTTTAATAATAATACCTGTTCCATCACAATAACCATCCGAAAAACATTGTGGTTTTCTATGATTTTCGTGCATTAAATATTCAACATTATCTAAATATTTAACTATAAGTTCTGTTAATTGATTTTTAGATATTACTTTGTCCTTCAAAGAATCATTTCCACATTTAGATGTTAAATAATTTCCACATTTAGATGTTAAATTAATATTTCCTTTAATTCTATCCCATTGTTTTTCAAAATTATAATTAGCATTTTCATGCTTGTCAATCCAGTCAGTTGTTATATATTTATATATTTCTGGATTTATTTTTCTTCTATATTCTTTAACATCTAAATCATTACATATATCACTATATGTTATACTTGAACCTATTGTTGGTTTTCGAACATAAGTATGCGGATCATATGTTTTTGTACATTTTTCACTTGTAGAATCGTCTTGTCTAACATATTCACCTATTTTAATAACTTCAAGCAATTTATCCATCATTAATGTATATGAACACTTTCTTGTAGTGAGTTTCTTATCATTTACACTCTTTTGTAATTTACTTACTAAATCCAATAAGTTATTGTCAGAATTATTCATAATTTCTGTAGCATATCCAAATGAACTAGTTTTATAACCCATTGATTCTCTTAAATTTATTAATTTTAGATAATCATCAAACTCTTTATTTGCAAATACAGCGCATGAATTCATATAACACTTATCATATTCAAATAATTCTGGTTTAAAACTTATACCCCGAAGACCTGGATGAATTACATATTTTTCTGTTAAATTAATTCCATTATCTCGAAATAAAGTATTATAGTCACTTTCACTTAATATTATTATATTACCAAATTGAACATCTGGTAAATCATAGAAATATTTTACATTATTTTGAGTAATATCATGTAGTATATCATCTGTTTCATGCGACAAATAATTTTCAACCTTCCATTTTCTACCTATAGGCATATTAGCTGCAACTTTGTAATATATATTATCTACAACTATATAATTATTATCGTTTACGTAAGAAGAACCTATTATATTGTTGAATTCTATTGTATCTAATTTTGCATATTCATTTGTTGAAACTGAATATGTAGAAGGTGGAATGATTATAAATGTTTTTTTAATTAATTGTCTAATTAAATCTGTCTTTGTTTCACCAATTCCCCCATCAGCAATTGTATTAGATAAATTTTTTAGTTCTGTTTTAGCTGTCTCTTCCTCTATTTTTATCCATTCATAACCCAATTTTAATACACATAATTCTTTACAAAAATGCGATACAACTCCTTCTTTCCATTTTTTTATTGGTTTCCAATATTCATTGTTATTAATTTTTAAGTAATCATTCATTTTGATTTTATAATCAAGAACATTATTCATATCAGAAAATAAATCATCTTTGAAACTAAATGAAACAATATTTTCACTACTTGCAGATAATATTGCTTTTAAAGTATCCCATTTTAAATCTGTTTCCGTATTTAATTGGTTTCCACTACTAGGTCTTGATGTAGTTTTTTCCCAATCTGTTAAACTCGCAGTGCATTCTGTTGTAAATTTTTCAATACTATTGTTATATATATAATTTTTAAAAATTATATATATAACAATAGATGATAATATTGTAATTAATATATAAAAAAATTTCATAAAAAATATAGTATCTATTATAATATAGTAAAAATATATTTATAAATAATTAATAGAGTTTATTAATAAATGTTTTATATAGATATTATTATATTGTTAATTATTATTTTAATAATTGTTATTTTAATATATGATGTTTATAGGAAAAATATTAAAATTATTAAAAAAATTGAAATGTTTAATGAATTAAATTATGATAAATTAGGTCCTATAAAATTTATTGATAACAAAAGTTCAGATATTTTAGGATATTTTCCTAATGGTGAAGGAGAAAATGGTACTTTAAGTGATGAACAAAATAAAATTATTAAAGATCAAGAATTGACTATGACAACTATTCGAATACCCCAAGGTATATCTGGTCAACAAGGAGAGATGGGTCCTCGAGGTTATAACGGACCACCAGGACCACCTGGGCCGGATGGACAACTATTTATAGGTCCTCCAGGCAAAGATGGAGAACCTGCGGAAGAATGTAGTGATGGAAAAGCAGCACCACCGTGTGTTCCGTGTGATGATGGTAAAGATGGCGCAAATGCCTTACCATGTGGTGAGTCACCCCCCGGACCACCCGGTCGACCTGCTGTTCTATGTGAGGAAGGCGACCCGGGCGCTAATGGCGAACCTGCTATCCCATGTATACAGTCACCATCATGCACTCCTGGAATTGATGCACACGACTGTGACTGTATACCCGCCACATGTGCTCCTGCACAATGTGAAAATACTGTTAATTTAATAAAAATAAATGGGGATAATTTAGTAATTAATACACCTAATATTGATATTAATAAAACTTTAAATATGAATAATACTTCTGAAATATGCATTGGTTCTTCATGTATAAATAAAGAACTTATTGACAAAATTAACCTTCTTAACACTATATAATAATTATTATTTTATTATATTATTAAAAATTAGTGATGAAAAAAAAATTTTTTTTCATATTACTGATAATATTAATAATAATTATATTTTATTATAATTATTATTATGAGCATTTTTATATTAAAGTTCAAGATGCATTCGTATTTAAAAAAATTCAAGATGCATTAATATTTAAAGATTATCAAGGTAATTTAGTTGGAACATATCCAGATAAAAATAAATATCCCCAATTATTTAATAAGGAAGATGGAGAATATGTAAATATGATTGGTACTGCATATGGTGTATCTGAAATAACAATACCACAACCAAAGGAAGGCGTTAGAGGTATTAATGGACAACAAGGTCTTCGTGGGGAAAAAGGTTCGGAAGGTCCACCTGGTATAGATGGAATAAAATTAGTTAATGCTGATATAGAATCAACATGTTTTATATCACAAAATAGTAGTGATACAGTACAAAGTATAAATTGTAAAGGTCCGGATGGTGTATCTCCAATTCCACCACCTGATGGAACTCCTGGCGAATGTCCTCATGTTGGAGGCAAATGTCCTAACGGTATTAATGGTACCCCTGGCAAAACATGTTTGCAACTGTTTAACCATGAAGCAGGTGAATGTCCTCAACAACCACACAAGCACGGTCCTCCCGGAATTACTTGTGAAAAAGTTAATAATGATTCAGATATAGAAGTTGGTCCAGACGCCGATGGTGTAATGAGGAAATGTCCTCCTGGTGCGCAAGGACAGCCAGGCAGAACATGTGAAGATGTTAATGCAGATAACGGCATATCAGTTTTTCCAGACGATTCTGGTTTAATGAGGAAATGTCCTGTTAAACCAAATGGTAATAACGGATTAAGTTGTTATGAGGTATACAAAAATACTTTACCGGAATGTAGTGAATCAATACCTGGAGTTAATAGTGTAGACTGTGTAAATCATCGTAGTCCCAATGTTAAAATATGCGGAGTAATTAATCCAGACAAACCGAGTGATGTTGCAAATAATTTATCAATTAATGGATATAATGGTAATACATTAACTATTAATAATAATAAAGAAATTAGATTTAGAGGAAACAGCATTAAACTGCCAACAGATGGAAATATAGTATTAAAAGATGCAAATAATAATATTATTAAAACAATTAATAAATCATATATTGACGATATGATATTAAAATCACAACAATGTAATGGTGAATATGTTGGTATAGAATGCGCTACTAGATGCGATCCCAAAGAAGGCAAGATTCCAAATTCAAGTAAAACAGACTGCATACTTATTCAAGCACATCAGTATATTAAAAATGGTACTGTTAAAGATATAGAAGATGGATATTATCGAAATCCAAATGATGCAACAAATATTATAGAATGTCAAGCGGGTTATTATTGTATTAAAGGTATTAAAACAAAATGTACAGGAAATAAATATCAAAATAAAAAAGGTCAAAAATCTTGTGAAGATTGTCCATCATGTAGTTCAACACAATATTCTAAGGGAAGTTGTGGAGATACTACCAATACTAAAACATGTGAAGATTGTCCATCATGTAGTTCTAATCAATATTATACAGGTAGTTGTGGAGGTTCTACGAATACTAAAGAATGTCATAATTGTCCAAGCGATTATTATTGTAATGGTATAAATAAATATCAATGTTCGAATTGTGGATCTGGTACAAAGATGATTGGTGGATGTACTGACAATCAAGATACACAATGTTCCCCATGTACAAGTCGTACATCACATAAAAAATCTGCACACCAGCAAGGTATTAACTGGGATACTTCGTGTCCGCACAATTGTAAGGTACAAATATGGGATAATACTTTTCGTGGAAATGATTGGGATGTATTTGGATCAGCGGATAATGGTTGGTGGATAAGAGGTAGTAAAGCTTCTGGTGATGTTTATTGGGAAGGGAGTTATAATGGCAGTGGTATAACAGTTTCTGGTAATGAATTATATTTTTGGCAATATACTCCTGGAAACAATAAATGGAAATTTAATGTTTCCAGGAGTACATCACATAAAAAATCTGCACACCAGCAAGGTATTAACTGGGATACTTCGTGTCCGCACAATTGTAAGGTACAAATATGGGATAATACTTTTCGTGGAAATGATTGGGATGTATATGGAAAAGCGGATAATGGTTGGTGGATAAGAGGTAGTAAAGCTTATGGTGATGTTTATTGGGAAGGGAGTTATAATGGCACTGGTATAACAGTTTCTGGTGATGAATTATATTTTTGGCAATATACTCCTGGAAACAATAAATGGAAATTTAATGTTATAAATAATCAATGTTATAAATAATCATAAATCATATAAAAGTGGAAATAATAAACAAAGAGATTGTAATACATGCAGTGGTCATAATAGAAGTCTTGGTGGTAGTTGTACTAGCGACTTTAATACTTACGGTAGGGATAGATTATGGCAAGGTTTATAAATTTTTTATTTTAATAATATTTTCTTGATCTAAAGAATCTAAATAATACCATTTTTTAACTACAGTGTCCCATCTTGCACCATAAGTTTTTGCTAAATTTTTTTTAGAATATGAAATATCAATATAATTTTTATTAATATCTATTACTGATTCATTTACTTTATTTTTTTCTAATAAATTTAATTTATCTTTATTTTCCTCTGTAATTTTGTCATCATAATACCAAGATTTTTTCTTCAAATCCCATTTTGCACCTAATTTTTTTGCTTCATCTTTATTATTATATGAAATAGTAATAAAAGTTTTTTCATAAGGACATTTTTCTATCCCCAATGCTAAATTAGCTAATTTATCTGCCATTTTATTACCAATTGAATGTTTATCTTCTTTATTTGTATGGGCATATACATGATTTAATTTGATATTATATACATTTTTATATAATTCATAAGATTTTTTAAGTAATTCTAAATTAGGTGGTATTTTATTTTCAGATGTTTTCCAATTATTTCTATATAATTTTTCACCATAACTACTAGCACATTTTATAACATATTCTGAATCAGTATATATATTAATTTGTTCATTATTTTCAATATTATTTTTTAAAATTTCTAAACATCTAATAAAAGCAGTTAATTCTGCGATATTATTTGTATGTTTCTCTCCTTCAATTTTTTTTGACTCATTTCTTGAATCATCTTCACTGAAATAAACACCGTAACCACTTATAGCATTTTTTTTACCATTATTTGCACATGCTCCATCAATATAAACATTAATCATTTTAATAATTTAAATATTAATAAAATCATTTTTTTATATATTAAAAAAGATAATTCCCCCAACTTAATCCTTTACCATGACTAAAATCTAAAGAACCGTTCTGTTTAATAATATTACTTTCTTTACTTTCATTCCATGCCTTTGTGGGACCTTCATTCCAACATTCATTAAATTTATATCATCTAGAATTACAATTGTTTTTCTGTGTGCTAAGTTTTTACAATTTAAAATATCACCATGTACAACATTATATTCATAACAACCATCAATAAATATAATATCAAATTTATAATCATTATTTTTAGAAAATTCGGGAACTGTTATTAAACAATCACCAATTATTATTTTGTGTCTATTAGGATATGTTTTATCTATATACTCTTTTCCATGTTTTAAGTAATCTTTTTCACCAATATCAAAACTAGTTAAATTAATATTTTTATTTGAAGATAAAAATGTTTCTGCTGAATGTCCTGTGTTAAACCAATTTCCATTATATTAATTATATCAGGATTATCTACAATATTTTTTAAAAATTCTGTTTCCGGTTTACATTGTTGCGAATGACCTTCAAATGTATGAATATTTAAATTTTTGTAATATTCGTTTAAAGTACTCATTATGTACTATTTTGTCATTATTTTACAAGTTTAAAAAATATAAATATTTATAAAAATAATATATGTATTTCTTTTCTAAATAAAAAAATAGTTCACACTAACCTAACTATTTTTTTTATATTTTTTTAAACTTCATTTACTCTTTCTTTCCTTCATCTACCTGCTTCGTCTCTTTCCACATCCTTCCAACCTCCCTCATCAAATCCTGACGAGACATCTCAGGATTCTCCTCCTTAACTACTGGCATCGTGTCACGAACATACAAGTTGTATGCTGTCGGTTCCCTCTTCTTCTTCTCTTCACCACCCTCTTCCTTCTTTGCCTTCTTCCTTATCTTCTTCTCACCCTTCGAACCCTCCCGAATCTCCTTGAATACTTCAGTTAGCATCTTTCCCAACTCACTCCTAGTATACTCCTTCTCCATGTCAACCTTGGAGGTAAAAGTATTAAGAATACGCTCTGTAGTAGTCATCACTTGTTTTGTGTGATTATTCTTTTCAACTTTTCAATCATTTTTTTTTACTTTCATCATTTTTTTGTACATTTCTAAAATAGTACAAAAAAATGATGAAAGTAAAAAAAAATGATTTAGATTTACAATAACTAAAATCACGCATAGCGTCCTGATTAGTTGCCAGTTAGCAACTAACAAGCGAAAGAGAACAAATTATAATTTGTTGTGAAAAGCGAATCAAAGTCAAGAAGTCCGATAAGTTTCAGAATAATGTCTTATAATGACAATAACATTGTTGTTGATGTGTCTTACACAAAGTTTTGTGTAGGTCCTTGTAATTCTGAAGAAAAAGAAACAACAAAAAACAAATTTCTAAAACCATATAGTGGTGGTAAGTATAAAGAGTTTTGCTATCCAATTGATGAAGACTCTTATTTGATATTGAAAAATGTTCGTATTTGTAGCAGTTGTAATCAAAGATATATAGAGTTTTATGATGAAAATGAGATTGAAAGTTTAAAACAGGATGCCGCAACGATCCGCCAGAAACTGGGAATCTAAAAAATAAAATACAAAAAAAATAAAAAAGTAAATATAAAGTTACTTTTTTATTTTAAAAAATATCAATATCTATTTGTAGTTTTTCTGTTAAAGTAGATAATAAACTAAAATATCTTTCTTCAATATATGTTTGAAAATATCTTGGTTTTAATTCTTTTAGATTAAAATAATAATTAGAAATATCTATAGTAATCTCTTTTATATCATCTAATATATTTTCATAATAATCATCCGAAACAATATGTAATATATTATTAAAATATTCAAGATAAAAAGATAAAAATGTTATTTTTATAAATTTATTATAAGTATTTGATTCTAATAAAACTTTGGCATTTGAAATCATAGTATTGTAATATACAAAATTTAAATAAGGAATATAATTATAATATATTAATTCTACGGATTCAATTAATTCAATTAAATCATTGAATTTTTTATATTTTATAAATATAAAAATCTTGTATATATCAAATTCGTTTTTAAATACTTTTGCATCACTATAATACAAGTAACTTGTTAAATTGCATGATAATAAAATATTTGATATATCATTCGTATAATAATAGTAATAATCAGGATTATAACATACATATGTGCCTTTAAATAAACAAAATAAATAACTAATATTAAAAAAATTATTTTTTATTGATATATCATTATTGATGGTATATTCTGGATATAATAATTTTGTTAAATTAAAATAAAAATCAATTACATGTGTTTTAAATAAAAAAATATCAAAAAAGTAATGATAATATATAATTAATGTATTATTTATATTTAAATAAGTAATTTTATCAATATTATTTGGTAATGGTATTTTTCTTGTATTAAAAAAGTATTTTAAATTTGATATATTATAATAACTATTTTCAAAATAATTAGTAAAAAGACAATTATTTGTAGTGCTAAAAATATGATTTATTATTGATCTTGAATTTATCAAAAAATATTTTAATTCATTATAAAATACTTTACATGTTAATGACAAATTTACAATTTTATCTAAATCACATACATAACCTATTATATAATTCATGAGTAAAATGTCAAAACTTAAAAAAGATATATTATATAAATTTCTATATTTTATTCTATTATTATACTTTCTTTCAATATTGATTATAATTTTTTTAATTAAATTTATTGTATTTTTTTGCTTATTTATATCTAATTTATTATATATATTTATAAAACATTCAATTTTTGAATTATCATCCATTATATTTATATTAATATAAAAAATATTTAAATCATTTTAGTCTTTTTTGTATATTTAAATCACTTGGATTCCAAGATATATATATCATATTTTGATGTGGAGGAGTAAAAGGTCTTACATATAAACCATTCTTTTTAAGTGCATTTATAATATAATCTCTACATTCATTAATTTTATATAATGGTTTACCAATTATTACATGAGGAATTTGAAAAAAAATATTTAAACCTCCTGCTTTTGCAATTCTTTCTATCTTAGAATGACATTTTTCTATAATTTCATCAAAAATAAAATTTTTACTTTTATCTTTTTTATTTTTCATTTCATATAATGAATTTAATGAAATTTGCGGAGGCATTATATTAATCTATAATATAATAGTAAAAAAAAATTCTGAGTTTTATGCCCAAACATGTACCGAAAAAGCTCTCCAACTTCGATACGAAGCGTCGATATAGTCCCCATCGGGGTCATTATAGTGCCACCGACTTAAAGACATTCCAATTGCATAATTACCAGGTTCCAAGTCAATTCTATATCGGTTCTCGAATTCATAACTGAGCAGACTAGTCCTTACACGATCTAATTTTATCCAACTACTACCATTATAAAGCCATATGTAAACCCATGCTAGCCACTTAGCATATTCAGAACCATGGTAGAAAGTTCTTTGAAATGTTTTTACTTTTATTATATCTCCGCGTATTGCCTGCAAAATAGTTTCTGGAGAAGTTACATTATTATCTAAATCATTTATAATTTTTATAAAACTATTATTAGAATTATTTGGATTTCTTACAATACCAGTTAAATTTGTAACTTCTAAACCTTCTGCCATATATCCCGCTACATTCCCAAATCCTTCTTCAGCACCTTGAGGCTCCGGAAATGGATCAGTTTGTTCGGGAAGAGGAGGAGGAGGAATAAATCTTTGTTTGCCACGAAATAATGATAATTTAAATTTATCAAACGAGTTTGGAAATGTATTAATATGACTTGTAGGTATGTGTTGTATATTTTTAAAATAATGACTTAATCTAATCGTTTTAGCACTATCGGTTAATGAATAAGGATCGCTAAATTCTGTCCCAATAGCACTAAATCTCATTTCACCAGTCGTAGGCAACACTGACATTTTAATTTATACTATTATATATAATCACAAATTTAAATTGTAAATATCAACATTATAATGTTTAAGTGCTTCTAATGCTGTATTATTTTCAGCTTCTTTTTTCGAGTTTCCTGTAGATTTTGCAATAACAGTATTATTTTTATTTTTAATACAATATGTAAAAATTTTGGTACTATCTTTAGTTGTAATATCTATTTCAAGAAATTTTGGGACATCTTGTAAATGATGTTGCATATAATAAATTAATATATCCTTGTAATTATTTTTTGTTGTAATTAAATCACTAAAATCTAAATAATTTTCAAGAATATAAATTACAAAACTATAAACAATGTCATAATTATTATCATTATCAATAAATAATGATCCTAATAATGCTTCAAATATATCCTCCATAATTTTATAATTATTTCTACCGTTTGATTCTTCGACTTGTTTTGAAATGATAGCATATTTATTCAATCCTAATTTATTTGCCAAAAATCCCAACATTTTACCATTAACAATTTTTGTTCTTAATTTTGATAAGAAACCTTCATTTTGGTCGGGATATCTTTCAAATAAATATGATGTAACAATCATTTCAAGAATAGAATCTCCTAAAAATTCAAGTCTTTCATAAGACATATCTTGTAATGGAATACAATCTTCAGGACATTTAGAGTTACTATTTTTAAAATCTAAATTTTTCATAGTACAATAAGATTGATGAACAAATGCGGTTCTAAATAAGTTAATATTATTAATTTTAATATTTTCTAATCCATGATTTTTGAATATATTTAATAAATCTTCATTTTTTAATAAGTAATTTTTATTATTGTAAGGCATATCATTAATAGCGATTTCTTTTGTTTTATTATGCAATGAATTAATACGTAACATTATAATAAGTTATAATATAATTTATTTATTATATCAATTTTTTTTATATTAATTATACATAAGGAATTAGCATATTTTAATATAAAATGTCTATTGAAGAATATTCGCCTTCCGAAATAGAGATCCATTCTTTGGGTATTGGTGTGATAAATAGCGAATATTTAGATTTAACAACACGCGAATATTTAGTAGTGGGTGATATAAGTGAAATAAATGAACTAGGATTGAATATTGGTGAATTGCAAACTACAACAATGAGACTAACAGATATTGATAAAAGGAGTATAAAATATTCTATGATTGTCAATAATTCTGGAATAGGTTTAAATACATCTAGAAAAAAATTTGATGAAAAATTTAAAGATAAAAATATTCATGGTATTTATATTGAGAAAGGTGATATATTTTGCGATGGAACTATAATGGCGAAAAATATAAAATTAATGAATGATGATGGTACACCATATATATTTGATATAACAAATCCAGAAACAATTATACAAAATTTAATTGAAAGTATTAATTCAAATTCCGAATTATCAAGATTTACACAGGGTTGGAATTCAACAATACTTGATTATGATTCAGTAATTAGTAAAAATAATATATTTACAGAAAGTTTTGTTAATATAAATGCTGGTTCAACAGATACTGTTAATAATTTACATCCGTTAAATATAATTTCTGGACCATTAACTGATAATATAGATGGTATACAAGTAGCAATTAAAAATACAGCTTTAACACAACCATATAGATATATAGAAGATGATGAAGAAATTACCGTTCGTGAAGCATCAAGTTTAAAAATTGGTATAATGGGTAATAGTAATGCATCACCGGCGATAATATCAACGACAAAGGATATGCCTTTAGAATTTCATGTTTCAAAATTTAATCAAGAAATTAATGATTTATATAAATACGATGGTAATACATTACCAATTTACAATAATGCATCTAATTATCCATCTATGACTATAACAAAAGATGGTAATATATCAATGGGTAAAGATTATGTTGAAGAAATTCGTACAAATATTGAACCGAAATTACATGTATATGGTGATACACTATTAGATAATATATATATGAAAGATAAATTTGATACAAAAAAAATAAAGCATTTGGATGATATTTTCATAAGAAAATTAGGATTAAATTTTGATGCTCATCAAATAGTTCCAGGAAGGTTTGATATAGGAGAATATGAATTTGATAATTTAAAAATTCATAATACTATTGAAACAAGTAATTTAATAGTTAAAGATATTGTACAATTTGATAAACAATTCAATATTAATGAGATATCAATTAATAAATTAAATATTAGAGAAACAGATGATTCTTCTGATATTCGAGGACCAATACAATTTCACAATGAGGTTATTATAAATAATGATATTACTATAAATAACAGTGGTTCTTTAAAAATCAATGATCATCGAATATCTGCTTTAGCTATTAATAATATAAAAGTTTTAATAAATAATCAAGATGGAACATTTACAACTATTGATGGTAATGGTTTCACAGCAGATGAAATCCAAGACAAAATTGCATTATATTATGCAATAAATAGCGACAGTGGTTTTATAATAGATAATAGCAATTTATCAATTTATGGCAATATTAGTGTAGGAATACAAAATGAACATACATATGGTAGTAACAAAATTTCTATAAATAATCAAGATGATGATAGATTAAATTATGAAATAGGCATATACAATCAAGGCGAATTATTGTCGTCAATTGGTCATTTTAAAACATCTTTTGGCGATAATGATGAAAGTTTAATAATTAAAACAGAAAATTCTGGAAGTACAAATATGATGCATAATATTTATTTTTATGCTGGAAAAACAAATGATGATATTAAAAATGGTTATAATGGACAAACAATTTATCCAACATTATCAATATTACAAAATCAAAGCATTGGTATAAATACAAATGAAATATTGGATTTAGAAAATATAAAACTAAATATTAACGGGTCTTTAGTAACAGACAAAATTTATATTAAGAATGGTGATATAATATCGAAAGCATTATTTTTTGTTGAAAACGAAATTACTGAATTATCAAATGTATCTTCTTATGTGATTACAAAACAAGATAATAATAATAAATTTTTTATTAATTATAATCAAAGTGATACATCAAGAAATAATTTTCTAGAAAAAAATAAGATATTTAATGTAAATGGTAGCATAAATGTTACATCTACAAATACATTAAATGACGGATATTTTGAAAATAATATGAAATTAGCGACATTTAAAATATTAAAAAATACACAAGATATTGATATTAACACCGCATATACAAATAATAATTTGTTAATTGGTTTAGATAATTTAACTTTAAGTAGTAAAAGCGAATATATTAATACAACAATAAGCAAACCACAATTAATGTTAAGAAATTTGTCAGAAAGAAATTATAATGATACAATAATTCGATTATACAAAGGAAAAACAAATGGTGATATTAGTAATCCACAAAACAAAGCAAAATATTCAGGTATTGATTTTTGCGATTGGGAACCAATTACTGGTTTAAGAGATAAAGAAAGATGGTATATATATAGAAATTTTGATAAAACAAAACAAACTATTGAAAATTATCCAGGAGTTTTTGAAATAGGGTATGCTGATAATCAGTATCATCCAACAAAATCTGGGTTGGAAATGATGTATAAAAGAAATAATAATATCATTGCAACTAGAAATGAAGATATTGATACATCAAATGATTCACAAAATTATTATTTTATTTTCAATAGACCTATTAATGATACAAGTATAAAATTACCAACATATTCAGAATTAATCGAACATCCAACTGTAAAAATTTATGGAGATATGCAAGTTACTGGCACTATTAATTGTACTGACTTAAGAATTTTGAATGAATCAATAACAGTTGTTAATAATTATTTAGACGCACCAAATATAGTTAATACAGAAACAAGTAGTCATTTTATTCATAATGATATTATACTTGAAGCAAATAAATTAATAAATAAAACACAATATACTATAAATACAAATAATAATTTATCATTACAAGAAATATCAACTAATATAGAAAACATTAATGCAAATAATATATTTTATTATAATAATGATAAATCACTATTATCTTTGACAAAAAAATATAATAGTTATAGTGATATTTCTCTTGATTTTTCAACAATATTTATACATGATAACAATTATTCCATTGTAAATAAAATGAAATTAACATTGGAATCTATGGGAGAAATTATTACAAGTGAACAAATAAAAGAGGTAAATCCTACTTGTTTATCAATTAAAAATAATCTAGATAATAAATTAATATCATTTTATAATGATGAAAATAATAGTTATATAAATATTGGAAATAATTCAATTAATGATAATGATATTCAAAATATTTCTTTACATATTCAAAATACATCAAAATATTTGTTACAATTAACAAATACAATTAGTGATATATCACCTAAAATTAATTTTCACAATAAATTTTCTGATATGAATAGTGATTATTGGATATTAGATGGACCACGTGAAGATAAAACTTTCAATATTATATATCAAAATAATGAACATATAATAAATAATGTTATGACATTAACCAATGATAAAAAAATTGGTATTAATAATACAAAACCCATGTATTCTCTTGATGTTTTATCTGAAAATTTTTCTTCATGTAGACTAAGTAATGATTATAGTAATGATACTAGAAATGATTTTGAAAATAACACGCAATTTACAATTGTTAATATTAATAATTCGAATTTAAATTTAGAAACATCAGTAACTATAGAAAATAAAAAAATTATATTTGATTTAAAAATAGATATTGATTATTTAGATTTACCATATTATACAATAAATTCAGAATATATATATGATGATATTAAAAATAATGAAAATTATATTAAAAAAAATACTTTATATCAAAATAATGAAGTAGATATTCCAATAATATTTCAAAATGAAATATTAAATTACGAAATAGATTATGATAATATAGATTCTGATATATTTGAAGTTACTAATGAAGTTATATTTAATAATATAACAAATAATTTAGAATTATATAATAAATTATTACTACCTTCATTTGCACATTTTAATTCTGATAACAAAGAATTTAAAGTCAATGAAAGTTTTTTAAATAATTTTGAATTACAATCAAATATATTAACAAATTCTTTTAGTATTTTTAATAATATTTTATTGAAAAATGAATATAATATCATAAATACAAGTGATAAATTATTTACATCTAATATTACTAATTATCATACACATATTGATACATTGCGTCGGACTTCAAATGTACATATAGAATATACAAATTATTTATATAAAGATGATATTCTAAACGCAGCAGATGAGATTTATAAAATAAATTTAGTTGATAAAGAAATTGATAATGAAAATTATACAATACATTTTTCAAATATAATTAAATATGATAAAGAAAATCTATCAAATGATATAATTAATATTGATTTTATTGTTAAAGAAACATATGAAAGTGATACTACAATAACATTACCATTTTCTATTATGAATAATGATGATATAAAATATAATATATTATATGATCATAATTTTAATCATGCAAATTCATATACATATAATTTTTTAACAAGTAATTATTTATTAAATAACATATTTGGTGCTAGCATAGATAATATATCGACAAATACTATTGACTATCATAGTTTTACTCAAAATAAAGATATTAATTTTGATTATGAATTTAATTCAACATTATATAATATTAATAGTAATATTGACATTGAATTTAAATTTTATTATGAAAAATATGATATTAATTTACATACACATTATTTATATACAAATACAATTGAAAATGTTCCACATATTGTTTTAGAAAATACATTTAATACTAGTAATTCAAAGTTAGATGGTGCTAATAAAATATATAGTACTTTAGATGGAGATTTCAAAATAAATTTTGAAACCCATAATGATTCTAAAACATTAATTAATCTTAATAAAAATGGCAATGTTTTTATTGATAGTGGCAATTTATATGTTGATAAAATATTTGTTGATAATATTTATAATAAAAATACTTCAAATACTATTATTTTAAATAATACTAATAATTTTAATGACGAAACATATATAAATTCATTTTCAAATTTGAAATTGGAAGCTAATAGTAATATTGAATTAAGTGCGAAACAAATTGAATTCAATATTTTTGGAAATAATAATTCTAATATAAAAATAATTAAAACTGGTGATAATAATAATACTAATAATAAAATATTGGAAATTTATTGTAATGATGATATTGATAATAATTTTTATAATACACTATCATTATCTAAAATAAATACTACAACTTATTTAACAATTGGTGAAAATAGTGCAAAAATAGGTATATGTAAAAATATTGACGAAATTGAAAGTACTTTAGACATTAATGGTAATATGCAAATATCTAAAAATAATTTTGATATTAAAGTACCTCATATAAGTTTAAATAGTTATAATCAAAATTTGATATATAAGAAATATAATGAAAATTTAATATACAGTGACGATGGTATATTTAAATTAACTTTAAAAAATAAAATTACACAATCCGAAAAAGAACTATTTAGAATAGATGATAATAATATGAATGTTAATTCTGATAATTTATTAATTAAAAATATATATGTTGAAAACATTTATGACAAATTAGGTAACGCATTAACATTGGGTACTAATAATTATAACAACTATGATTTTTTTAATTTTACACATGATTTAAATTTGGAAGCAAGTAATATTAAATTTACAACTTCTAATATAGATATTGCTTTAAGGGAAAATATTAATAATTATTTTAATATTAATAAAATTAGAGGTAAAACTATTATTAATATATTAAATGAAAATTACCAAAAAAATACTCTTGTTACATTACCTGATATAAATTCAAATAATTATATATATTTATTTATTGATAAAAACTTAGCTGATTTTTATATTTATAATACAAATTATAAAATATCTAAATATCACTATTCTACTAGTCCACATGTTGAACAATTGCATGATTTTCAAACTAGTATACATAATTTTAAATTTTTTAATACTAAATTAGCTATCATAAAAGACAATAATTTAAATATTCTTGATATACTAACTTCTGTAAATAGCGAAATTAAATTAAAATTGCCTTCTACTTATCAAGGTAATTATCCAACAAATAGTCAAGCAATTTATATATATGATGAAGAAGATGATATAACTACATATAACTTTAATGTAACAACTTTAAATGATTATTATTATTTTAATGAATTAAATAGTAAATTATTTTTAGGAGTTGGTACATATAAAATTAATAATATTCCACTTGAATATCCTATTGGTTTTGTTATAAATAATACAAATCTTTTTGAAGTTACATCAGGACAAGAATATGGAGATAAAGTTGTTGAAGATATTACAATTACTTATTATACAGGCGATATAATTATTGATGTTAAAGGTGATTTTCAAACAATTAGTTATTCGTCTTATTATAATGGTTATATGGGTGGTGAAAATAATTTAGAATTTCAATCATTTAGTCCAATAAATATGTTAGATATTTTTATTGATTCAACAACTAAAACATATATTGCAGATAATAATAATATTCTTAAAATAGATTTAGATGATTATACTCCTGGCAATGAATTAACAGCAAATTTTATATCAAATAATAATCTTGGAAATATGGATGGTATATTAAATATAGATGCTGAAATTGGAATTATTTCATCATTAGTATTAAATGATTCGACAAATATACTTTATATTGCAGATAAGACAAATAATACAATAAGAAAAATAAATATTGCAAAGCAGACTTTAGAAACAATATCTGGATTTATTCCAACAAGTTTTGATAATAATCCTAGACCTGGTAAAAATACAGGTCATAGTTATGATACAAGATTTAATAATATTACTAAAATATTATTGATTAAAAATGATGAATTTTTATTAGTTTTAGATACATCTCGAATAGTAATAATTGAATTAGAAACAAATTATAGTTCTACATTATATGACGGTTATCTTGATAATTTATATGATATAGATTTTTATGATGATTGTATATATTTGTTAGATAGTAATGATAATAATATATTGAAAAAAATTGAAATCGAAAATTATGAAGTATATAAAATAGCTAATATAACTTCTATAACATTAAATAATATATTTAATATTACTTCAATTCCATATGATAGTGTAAACAATCACTATTATAGTACTAGTAGAAATAATTATACTGATATTAATGGTTTTATAACAAATATGTCTGTTAAAACAAAAAATGAATTTACACATATACAATTTGGTTCTGATACTACTGGAAGAAATGCTCGTATTGGTATTTCAACAGAACCAGACGATAATATAGATTTAAAAGTTAATAATAAAATTCAAACTTATGATTTAGAGGTTCTTAATAATTTATTAGCAAATGAATTAAATATTACTACATTAATTCTAAATAATATAGATTCTTTAGAATCAAAAATAGAATTAAATAAAGATATTTATCCACAAACTACAAATATTAATTTTGGTTCTGAATTTAACTATTATAATAATATCTTTATTAAAAAAATTAATATATCAGATAATTTAAATTCTGGTATAACACTTAATTCAATTGGTTTTGATTTATTTATTAAAAATAAAAACGATAATACAAAATATGGTAATATTCATATTAATGAATTACAATTATATGATGAATTATCAGATACTAAATCTTTAATTACTTATAATAATTCTAATTTAACATTCAATTTTTTAAATAAGGATAATCCACAAATTTTACATAATTTTAAATACGATTTCGATAATGAAAGATTATTATTGAATAATTTAACAGTTCATGGAGAATTACTTTTAACAACAGATTTTGTAAATAATAATATTTATACTACTAATATTAGTGTTGAAGATACTGTTACTACATATGAAATTTATTCCTCTTATATTGATGTTGCTCAAAAATTATGTTCAAGTAATATAGATTGTTATAGTAATTTAACTGTATATAATGATATTAATATTACAAATAATTTGATATCAAGTAATGAGGTTTATATTAATTCTAATTTATATGTTAATCAATATTCTTTTATAAATAATTTAGAAACAAGTAATATTAATATATTATATGGTGAAGCTAGTAACTTAATTGTTCATGATACATTGTATGCATCAAATTTAATAGTACAAGGAAGTCAAACAATTATTCAAACAAATAATTATGAAACTGAAAATTTAATGATAAATAATACACAAGCTGATGGACCTTCTTTAGAAATTATTCATAATAATAATACAAATGTTTTAGATTTTACTATAAATGATAAAGCATTTACATTAGATAAAGATTGTAAACTAAATCTAAATGATATTGAAATAAATAATAATATAACATTTGTGGGTTCAATTAATAATATTTCTTCAGATAATTTAAATAATATTTTAAATCTTGATAAAAACATTATTGATAAGTTCCAAGATTCCTCTAATTACACTGAAAATGTTGAATTTATTGCAAATAATTCATCAAATATTATTAAAGATGTTGATGATAAACTAAACGATTTTATTGACCAAGATTTCTTTAAAGAAAATCCATTACATCCAATCATAAAAGAGTTTGATATTCATAATAATATCATTAATAAATATACATATAATAATACAAATAATGATATATTTTCAACTTATGATACAAGTAATTTCTATATTGTTCTTAAAAATGATACTGATGAACCACAAAAACATTATCAATTATCAGTTACTAATAATTTACTTACTGATGTTATGATGGTTGCTGGGGGTGGTTCAGGAAAAAATATAGATGCCAATGATCAATATGATAATAGTGCTACTATTTTATTAGATAGTAGTGATATTTTAGGAATATCACTAAGTAATGATTATTTATATTACTTTAAAAAAACTACATATAATTCAATTTATTATAGAAGTTTAAATAATTTCCATCATGAACAGTTATTGATTGCTGAAATTAATGGAAATATTACAGATTTTAAAATTAGTAAAAATAATAAATTTTTATGTTATATAATTAATAAATTTTTGTATATAAATTATTTAGATAATATTAATAATGTTCAATCTATTGAATGTTCAAATAATATAATTAAAATAATAATCGATAATATGAATGAATCAATATATTTATTATTGGATGATTATTTATCATTAATAAATATTAATTTAGAAACTAAAGTTTCTAAAGATATTAATTTAGATTTTCGGTGTATTGATATTGATATTAGTAATGATGATAATTATTTATATATGTTAAAAGATAATACATCTGACATCAATATATTTAATATTAAAACAGATACATATTCGTTATATAAAAAAACTACTAATCATTTAATTAATAAAATATTAATAGACAAATATTATGAAAATTTTATTATAGTTCATGAAAATACTAATAACGATTATGTATTAGCACAATATAATATTGAAAATGATTCATCAGTAATAATAACTACACCATTTAATATAAATATTAATTCATTATATGATATTAATAATGACAATTCTTTAGTTTATTATTTATACAATAATAATTTATATTCAAAACCACTATTAAATGATGTTTATCCTTCGCCTGGTGGTGCCGGCGGTTTATTATACAGAAATGATGTTACAATAAATCAAGGTGTATATGATTTGTATATTGGTAAAGGAGGTATTGATAATGCAGATGGACATGATACTCTCGGTTTTGGTGTTACATTATATGGTGGTGAAAAAGGTAAATTAAATAATATTGATATACCAGTATCTGGTAATTATAAAGGTTATTTGGTAGATAATAATTATATAATTAAAAATAATTCATATGAAAATAATGTATATAGTTCTGATATTTTAAATGGTGGTACAAGTGCAACAAATATATCAGGACTTAATTATTATGACGGTAAAGATGGATATAATGCCAAATTTTTAGTTAATGATAAAGTCAGTTTAGATTTAAATCAGTATTTTAGTGGAGGTAGTGGTATATATCCAGGATTTAAAGGTAAAGGTGGAGGAACAAATTGTAGAGATACTTCTAAATTACTTAAACGAGATTTAATAGCAGATAATCATTCTGGTGCAGGAGCATCAGGTGGATATAATCGTATGAGTTCTATATATCCAAAAATAGATGATATTTATGAAACAACTTCGCAAAGAATAATAGATATTGATGCTATTTATAAACAAAATAGAACAGAAGTGAATATTCTATTCGAATTACCAACACTTGTGAACATAATTATTTATAATAAATATATAAACAGTATTGATAATAACAAATATTTAAAATTTGATAGTAAATTACTACTT
>Ga0209534_10000784_pt1 | contig 35083 bp, 32 predicted proteins | sample COG_07_FD_184751 | JGI IMG/M metagenome (GOLD analysis project Ga0209534, IMG submission 184751) | Pelagic Microbial community sample from North Sea - COGITO 998_met_07 (SPAdes) (version 2) | ecosystem: Environmental > Aquatic > Marine > Neritic zone/Coastal water | place: Helgoland, sampling...
TTATTAATCGGTATCCATCACATGCGTATTAGAGAAATTCAATTTAACGACAATTCACAAATCGAATCGGTTATTAAATCTATATTTATAGAGCTTCACCTGCCTTTAACAGGGACCGTTTATGAAGATATAGAAACCACTCAAATGTTTGATTCCTATCAAGAAGATAAAGCTATTTATTTTGTGATAGACCACGAAGGTCAAGTCAAAGGCGGTGCTGGAATCAAAGCCCTTCCTTCCGGAAAATCGTCTATTTGCGAACTTCAAAAAATGTATATATCACCAGATGCTAGAGGAAAAGGATACAGTAAACAGCTTTTAGATAGTTGTCTAGAGGCTGCCAAATCAATGGGGTACACCCAGTGTTATTTAGAAACACTTTCGGAACTCACTACAGCCCAAAAATTATATAAACAATACGGATTTGAATATTTGGAGACCTCTATGGGAAACACGGGTCATAGCTCGTGTGGTGTAAGAATGATAAAAACGTTATAATGCAGTTAAAATCACTTCAGAATTTTTTTCAAAATGGACTTATAGGCTATTACCCTAAAGAAGAAATTAACGCCTTCTTTTACCGCATTTGCGAACAGCACTTAGAGTATAAACGTATCGATGTCAGCTTTCAATCCGATACCCTCATCACCCCTGAAACGTTCGAGTATTTTGAAACCATTATCAGTCGTCTTTTGACCTATGAACCCATTCAATATATACTGGGAACGACTTCCTTTTTTGGATTGGATTTTAAAGTGGATTTCAATGTACTGATCCCACGTCCTGAAACAGAAGAACTCGTTGCTTGGATTTTGAAACAAGCGGACTCCAACCAGTCACTTAAAATTTTAGATATAGGTACCGGCTCTGGCTGCATAGGAATTAGCTTGGCAAAACACTTGGCTAATGCAGAGGTGTTTGCTTTGGATGTCAGTCCTGCCGCTTTAGAAATGGCACAGTACAACGCCCAACAAAATGCCGTGCAGCTCAATACTATTGAAGCAAATGTTTTGGAATGGGAAAACAGCGCATCGCAGTTTGACATCATTGTCTCCAATCCGCCCTATGTTCGTGAAAGTGAAAAAGAACGCATGGCACCCAATGTATTGGATCACGAACCCCATTTGGCACTCTTTGTTGAAAACAACAACGCCTTAGTATTTTATCAAGCCATCGTCGCATTGAGCAAAAAAGCCCTAAAAAAACAAGGGGTGCTCTATTTTGAAATCAATGAATACTTAGGAGATGAAACCAAAGCTCTTTTTTCTTCTAACGATTTTGAAGACGTTCAACTAAAGACCGATATTTTTGGAAAAAACAGAATGATGTGCGCCAGCAAACGCTGATTTTTGTTCACTAAATTGCTGATAAATTCTTCGTATTTCCCTTTTGTGTACCACTCATTTTCATATCTTAGTACTGCAAATTATTAAGACCGATTATTTTTTTTGATGGATATTAAAGAACAAATTTTACAACTTCGGAACACGCTGAGCCAACACAATTATAACTACTATGTATTGGACGCACCGTCCATTTCTGATTTTGAGTTTGATACCAAGTTGAAGCAACTCCAAGATTTAGAAACCGCATATCCACAGTATTATGATGCCAGTTCGCCAACCCTTAGAGTGGGAGGTGCTGTGACTAAAAATTTTGAAACTATGGTGCATGCACAACGCATGTACTCTTTAGATAACTCCTATTCCAAAGACGATTTAATGGATTGGGAAACCCGATTGCGCAAAATGGTCGATGGCCCCATTCAGTACACCTGTGAGCTGAAATATGATGGCGCGTCTATAAGCCTAACTTACGAAAATGGGCTGCTCGTACAGGCCTTAACTCGGGGCGATGGTACGCAAGGGGACAACGTGACTGCAAACATCAAAACCATTAAATCCGTGCCTTTAAAATTACGGGGTGCTTATCCAGATAAATTTGAAATTCGAGGCGAAATTGTATTGCCTTTTGAAGGCTTTAATGCCATGAATTCGGAGCGCATTGCCGCAGGCGAGGAGCCCTATAAAAACCCCCGGAACACGGCTTCGGGAAGTTTAAAATTACAAGACAGTGCTGAGGTCGCCAAACGCCCTTTAGAGTGTTTATTATACAGTATTGTGGGGGAAAACACCACCATCAAAACTCAATTTGAAAACCTTGAAAAAGCCCGTTCTTGGGGGTTTAAAGTACCCACAATTGCGAAGCTCACAGATTCTATTGATGGCGTTTTAGAGTTTGTCAATTATTGGGATGTGCACCGTCATGAGCTGCCTTACGAAACGGATGGCGTGGTGGTCAAAGTGAACAGTTTATTTCAGCAAGCCGAGTTGGGCTATACCGCCAAAGCCCCCCGTTGGGCGATGGCGTATAAATTCAAAGCCGAGCAGGTGTCTACACAGCTCGAACACATTTCGTATCAAGTCGGACGAACGGGAGCGATTACGCCAGTAGCCAACCTACAGCCAGTGGAATTGGCAGGCACGATTGTCAAACGTGCATCGCTTCACAATGCCGATCAAATTGAAAAATTAGACGTGCGTGTGGGTGATTGGGTCTATGTCGAAAAAGGAGGGGAGATCATACCTAAAATTATGGGGGTCGATTTAAGTCGTCGGTCTCCAGAAAGTACGCCAACGGTTTATATGTCTTCTTGTCCAGAATGTGACACGCCACTGGTTCGAAAAGAAGGAGAGGCGCACCATTATTGTCCAAACGATCAGGGATGTTCGCCACAAATTATAGGACGGATCCAACACTATATTTCCCGAAAAGCCTTGGACATTGAAGGTTTGGGTGGTGAAACGGTAGCCTTATTGGTCAATGCAGGGTTGATCCGAGATTATGCCGATTTATACGAGCTGACTACCGATCAAATCATCCACTTAGACCGCATGGCAGAAAAAAGTGCAGACAACTTGGTCAAGGGCGTGCAAGCGTCTAAAGACGTGCCTTTTGAACGGGTATTGTTCGGCTTAGGCATTCGGTATGTGGGGGAAACGGTCGCCAAAAAACTAGCCAAACATTATAAATCTATTGAAGCGCTGTCTAAAGCGACTTTGGAAGATTTAGAAACGGTGGATGAAATTGGTATTCGAATTGCCGAAAGTGTGGTGGACTTTTTTAGTACCGAAGCGAATGTTCAAATGGTGGCCCGTTTGATTTTATACGGTCTCCAATTGCAGCTCTCTGAAGAAGCCCTTTCTAACCAAACCACCCAGTTAGAAGGCTTGCGGTTTGTAGTATCAGGCGTATTTGAAACGGTGTCACGTGACGAGCTGAAAGCCCTCATTGATTCCAATGGCGGAAAAGTGGTGAGTTCTATTTCTGCAAAAACCTCCTATGTGGTGGCAGGTGCCAATATGGGGCCTAGCAAACGTACCAAAGCCGAGACGCTCAAAGTGCCCATTATTTCTGAAGAAGCGTTTTTGGGGATGTTGGGTTAGAAGGGATTGTTGCACGAGTTGGCGCAAGCGTGGAAGTCTGAGAGGTTGCGGAGCGGGTTTAGTTGTTTAATTTTCTAGATCTCTTAATTATCAAACTTAATAAACAAGATAGTTTATCTAAGTTTTTGATTGATATAGTTTCTTCCTGACTATATTTCTTAAGAACTATTGAATTATTTTCATAATCAAGGATGTAGTTGTGTTTACCACCTTCTGTAGATGTATTTTTTATAAATAGTTTAATTTTATCAGTCACACTTGATAGTTCGTCAATGTCAATTAATATTTCCTTATGGCTGTATTCACCTTCATTAATAGTTGTTAAATATATATTTTTATTACTAACAATTTTAGGTTTAATAATATCAGAGATATAATCTAAATCATTGATCTTTGAGTTGATAAAAAATACAATGTATTTAATTATCAAGTAAGTGTCTTTCGAAATTCTGTTATTCAAAAGCGATTCGTTCATAATAGATATAGGGGTTTGGAGTTATTTTACTAAGGATCCTGACATGTAACACAGTATTGAACTGCACATGATAAATTTTAATTTCATAAGATTACCAATTAAGTTGAATATTCTTTTTAACAGTCTCGTATAAGAACAGTTGTGAATACTTTTCACAGCACACTTACTTTTAATAAAATAATATCTAAACTCTGGTCAAATTCTTTTAGAAGATGTAGTCTTGGGATCTCAATCTCTTTCAAACTTAAACTTAATTTTTAAAAATCAAAAAATATAGGGTGTTTATTTTTGTAAATAATTGATAATGTTTACCTTAAAGAGTCAAACACTAAACAAGACTATAATATAGTACAATAAAAATGCAATTTTTTTTTTGGCGGACTTCCTTTTAGGCTTTTTTAAAAAACTGTTTTTTAGCAAGAAATTAATAAAACTTAAATTTTTAGTTGATATGTTTGTATTATGATAGAAGAACAGGTCATTCTTGTCAATGCACAAGACGAACAAATAGGCACCATGCCAAAAATGGAAGCGCATGAAAAGGCGGTTTTACACCGTGCCTTTTCGGTTTTTATATTCAATTCCAAAAATGAATTGATGCTGCAACAGCGTGCCGCCCATAAATACCATTCGCCTTTGTTGTGGACCAATACCTGTTGTTCGCACCAACGGGTAGGTGAATCCAATTTGGAAGCTGGCAGTCGCCGTTTACAAGAAGAAATGGGATTTGTAACACCACTCAAAGAAACCACATGGTTTATTTATAAAGCCCCTTTTGACAATGGGCTCACCGAACACGAATTGGACCATATCATGGTGGGCTATTACGAAGCTGCCCCCGTCATTAACCCCGAAGAAGTAGAAGCTTGGAAATGGATGCCTTTGGAAGCGGTCAAAGCCGATATCAAGCTCCAACCTGCACTATATACCGAATGGTTTAAAATCATATTTGAAAAATTTTACGAACACATAAACACGAGCAATGAGAGTCACCGTCAGTAGAAAAGCACATTTTAATTCCGCCCATAGATTGTACCGCCCCGATTGGAGCTTTGAAAAAAACGATGCCATTTTTGGGAAATGCAACAACCCTAATTACCACGGGCACAACTACGATCTCACAGTCAGCGTGACCGGAGAGATTGATCCTGAAACAGGCTTTGTGATGGATGTTAAAATCCTAAAAGACTTTATCAAATCGGAAGTCGAAGATGCGTTTGATCATAAAAACTTAAACTTGGACGTTCCCGAGTTTAAAGAGTTGAACCCAACAGCCGAAAACATAGTGGTGGTCATTTACGATAAGCTAAAAAAAGTGCTGGATTCAAATTTAGATTTGGAAGTCACACTTTACGAAACCGCTCGTAATTTTGTGACGTACTCTGGAAATTAATCATATGACTACACTTTATCCCTTAAAATTTCAACCCATTCTTAAAGATAAAATTTGGGGGGGTCAAAAACTACATCAATTTTTAAACAAACCCACCACGTCTACCGAAGCCGGTGAAAGTTGGGAAATTAGTGATGTGGAAGGCGATAAGTCAGTTGTCTCCAATGGCCCATTGAAAGGCACGTCTTTGAAAACGCTGATGGACACTTACACTTCAGACTTGGTAGGGGAGAAGAATTTTCGTCAGTTTGGAACAAAGTTCCCGTTGCTCATTAAGTTTATTGATGCGAAGCAGGATTTATCGGTGCAGTTGCATCCCAACGATCAGCTGGCCAAAGAACGCCACAATAGTTTTGGAAAAACCGAAATGTGGTATGTGGTTCAAGCCGATTCAGAATCCAACCTTATTGTTGGGTTCAATCAGGACGTGACGCAAGAGTTGTACCTCAAACACCTGGAAGCTAAGACACTGCAAAGTATTTTAAATTTTGATGCCGTCAAACCAGGGGATACCTATTTTATAGAAGTGGGGCGTATTCATGCCATAGGTGCAGGCGTGCTTTTAGCCGAAATTCAGCAGACAAGTGACATTACCTACCGCGTGTACGATTGGGACCGCGTGGATGCTGAAGGCAATGAACGGGAGTTGCACAATGACATCGCGCTGGACGCTTTTGATTTTGACATGCCGGATAATTTTAAGGTGCAGTATTCTCTGGAATCTAATGCATCCACAGAACTGGTTAGCTGTCCGTATTTTACCACCAATATACTGGATGTCAAAGCCCCTATTTTAAAAGAAAATACGCACGATTCTTTCATGATCTATATGTGTGTTGAAGGAACTGCAAGCATAGAAGTCGATGGTACTGTCACTGAATTATCAGTAGGGGAGACGGTTTTAGTTCCTGCCTGTATTGAACGATTTTCTATTTATTCAAATAATGCGAAACTTTTAGAAGTTTATATTGAACTCGTTTAAACGTTATCAATCGGCTTAAAAATCCCCCTTTTCACCCACTTTTTTTCTTTTTTAACTTCCGTAACAAAGCTATGCAACTAAAAAAAACCTTCAATTGGATGAAATAGGATTAATTTTCGCTTCAATTCAAAAAGTTTAAACCAGTTCATTTAAAATTACGTAATTTTGCAAAAACAAAAATTAATATAATGGCTAACGTTAGAAATTTAAAGAAAGATATCAATTATGTATTAGGAGATATCATTGAAGCAGTATACATTTGGGAATATGCCAATTCCGATAAAGACACTAAAAAGAGTGAAGCAATAATTGACGAGGCTATTTCAGCTTTTGATGAGTTGATTGAAAAGGTAAACGCAAAAGATGTAGAAAATCAAAAAGCGCATTTCAAAGGCATCGCTAAAGATCTTGAAGCAAAAGGAACTGCTTTAATCGAAAAGATTAACAAGCTCTAAATTACTCAGACTTTACAGATTTGATATATGCCTCCAGAATAATTCCGTACTTGGAATTGGCAATTTTTGGAGGCAATACTTTGTTAATGGTGTCCAAGTATTTCACATTGGCATCATAAATCTCAGATACTGCCACAAAAGGTGCTACTTCACTATCCTTGTTATTAATAGCAAAATTAACTGTGTACAAATAGCTACGCTTTGTAATGTTCTCCATCACAGCTAAAAGCGAATCTGCTTGGTCTTGTTTGCCCTCTTTTTGAGCATTCAATTGTGCTTCGATTAGTTCGAGCCTTTGATCTTTAAAACGTCCAATATTTTTATAATAAGATTCCAGTAATTCTTGTTGGATACTGCCTTCTATTTGAGCATCGTACTTGAAGCGTTTCAAAGTTGTATGTATAGTTGTAACTCCTTTATCGGCAAAGAAAGAAATACGCTCTGCATCCATATCTTTTGAAATGCTTAAAAATAACATCTCAGCTTCTTCTAAATTATATCCCAATTCAAAATCGGTTGTACTATTCATCGGTAAAGAATCCAGAGTTGTAAATCCACCATCATTTACCTTTTGTAGGTAGAGTGTTCCTTTTTGAAAGCCTTTGATATTGCCCTTAACGGTGGAGTTTTTAGGGGTTTGTGTACAAGAGGTTATAAAGAGTACAATTAAAAAGTATATACGGATGTTCATGGTTTGTTTTTAGGAATCAAATATAATTATTTCTAAGCGGTTGCGGCGGCTAATTCCATAAGGATTGTACAAGCAATAGCAGCAATGGTTCCGATGGCATAACCAAAGACGGCTAAGAGTACACCCACACTAGCCAAAGAGGGATGAAAAGCAGATGCTACAATAGGTGCAGAAGCAGCACCTCCTACGTTTGCTTGACTTCCTACAGCTAAAAAGAAATAGGGCGCTCGAATCAATTTAGCAACAGCGATCAAAAGCACGGCATGGATGGTCATCCAAACAACGCCAATTGCAATCAGTCCCGAGTTGTCAAAAATCATTGTTAAATCCATTTTCATTCCGATGCTTGCTACCAAGATGTAAATAAAAACACTTCCAAATTTACTGGCGCCGGCACCTTCATAATTTTTTGCTTTTGTAAAGGATAGTCCTATAGCAATTAGAGTGGCAACACTAATCATCCAAAAGAAAGAAGACCCTAAAAATGTAAAGACATTTCTTAGCGTTTCTGATGCAATAGTTGAAACATATTCATTGAAAAAGGGAGCTAAATAACTAGATGATAAGTGTGCAAAGCTTACCGTTCCAAATGCAATCCCTATCATGATCATGATGTCCGTAAGCGTTGGAGTGCGTTTGACACTTTCAGTAAATGTAGAAACTTTGTTTTTGAGCGTTTCAATAGCAGTGGTATCTGCTCTTAACCATTTATTAATGCGATCCGATTTTCCAATCCCAATTAATAAGAGTGCCATCCATATATTAGCAACCACAATATCAACGAATACCATACCTCCGTATAATTTTTGATTGTATCCATAAATTTCCAACATGGCAGTTTGGTTGGCACCGCCGCCAATCCAACTTCCAGCGAGAGTAGAGAGGCCTCTCCAAACAGCGTCAGGGCCAATACCACCCACGGTTTCTGGAGAAACTAAAGAAATTAATAAGATGGCAATTGGGCCTCCAATAATAATGCCTAATGTTCCTGTAAAAAACATGATCAATGCTTTCCATCCTAAGTTGACAACTCCTTTTAAATCGATGCTTAAAGTCATTAATACCAAAGCGGCAGGCAATAAGTATCGACTTGCTACATAGTACAAGTTACTACTGTGTTGCGTTAGTTCGCCAGCAGGAGTGAGGGTCTCCCATTCAGGAGCAATCCATCCCAATGTTGTGAATAGGGCTGGAATCATATAGGCCATAAACAAACCTGGAACAATTTTATAAAATTTATGCCAAAATCCAGTTGGACGTGATTCAGTGTAAAATATCAAAGCAATAGCAGACATGAGTAGACCAAAAACAATGGTATCGTCTGTAAATAATGGCGTTGTATCAATCATAGTTTTTAGTTTATAGGATTCAAATATAAATAAAATAACTTTTGGCACGGATTTTGTCTTATAGTTATCATATTACGTAATCTTTAGTAATATATTTTGGTTGGTTAGTGATTAAAAGCATCATTTTTTTAAATGATGCTTTTTCGTTCTCTATGTTTTTAACGAGAAAATACTGGCGCGCTTAAAATTATTTTTTAAAAGTGTTAAAATTTTAAGAGTACTCGTTTTATTGTGTGAAAGTTAAGTTAAATAAGTTATGCCTCAGCGTTTTGGCACGAAAGTTGAAAAAATAATTATATATTATTTTGTTAGTAATATATTTTGGTTGGTTAGTAGTTAAAAGCATCATTTCTCAATGGTGCTTTTATCTTTTTTAATAAAATTGAGTATAACTGAAATAACTTTTGGCATTACTGGATGATTCATTTCATTATAAGATTTTGTGTTTTCCAAATCATCCCCACTAATTTCAAATAAAAGGTGATTCATATTTTCTATGATAACTAGTTCAGCATCTTTTTTGTGAGCCTTTAGTAATTGTGCTTCTGCTGTACTCACCTGTAAATCTTTAGTTCCGTTAATAATGAGTACAGGAATTTCTAAACGTTCAATAAGTTTTTGAGGATTGTATTGCATCCAATTACTCATAAAAGGTTGAATATCTAAACTGAATATAGACGCCAATGCTGGCGGGAACTCCGTGGTGGTTTCTCCGTTTTTTAAGATTTCTAAGACACGTTTGGTGTCTTCTGTGAAAAAAGGAGCTGTTTTTGTAATTTGCTCTAAAATAATTTGATCAATAGAGTTTCCTGCCCCTGCTAAGGATATAAAACTGTTTACTCCGGCATCGGCTGCTAAAAGCCCAACTAAACTTCCTTGGCTGTGCCCTGCAATTGTAATAGAAGCATAAGAAGATTTAAAATAAGTAACCACGGATTTAGCATCGGTTACGAAATCATCAAACCGAATGTTGTTGTCAAAAGTTCCTGTTTTAAGTTGCTTTACTACACGCTTGTCGTATCTGAATGTTGCGACTCCATTTTCAGAAAGTTTTTCGGCTAATTTTTTCAACATATCATTTCTCATAAACGATTGATTTCCATTCCGATCGGTAGGTCCGGAGCCTGCAATCATAATGACTAGTTGTGGATTTTCTACAGACTCAGGAGCTAATAAAGTGCCATCGATATAGCGATTAATGGTAATGTCTGTGGAAGAAAAATTTTGAGCTTCAGTAAAAATCGTCATGCTTATAAAAAGGCAGACTAAAGGAAGAATGTGTTTGGTCATGATGCTATTATTTTAGGAGTCTAAAGGTTAAGTTGATGCGCTTGCCAAGAGGTTTTTTAGTTTTTGGTATTTGGTGCAACCAATGGTGTTGCGTTTCACCTTTCATGAGCAATAAACTACCGTTTTGTAAATTTAGTTTGTGTTTTAAGGTTTTTATTTTTTTATGTTTCAAATGAAATAGCCGTTCGGCACCTAAGCTCACAGACGCAATTACAGGGTTGAGTCCAAGTTCTTTTTCATCATCCGCATGCCAGCCATTACTGTCTTGACCATCTCTATATAGATTTAGTAAACAGGACGAAAATTGTGTTTGTGTCGCCGCTTCAATTCTTGTTTTTATCGCATTCAAAAGCGGAGGAAAGGGTTGAGGTGTCATTGAAATGTTTGCATATCCATACTTCTTTTGATTGTTGGCAAAAAAAGCCGTCAAACGGGGTTGCTTATAAATTTTGCCATAAACTCTAATGTCTTCTTCAATCCATTGGGTGTTTTGATATAGTTTGTCAAATAGCGCATTCGCTTCTTCCAAACCAAAAAACTGTGGATGGTATTCAATCTCAGCATCTTGAAGCTGAAGTTTTATGATTTTGGATGTATCAAATAAGGACATACTCATAGTTGAGCTCTAAATTAATCTAAGTTTTTATTTCACAGACTGATTTTATTATTTTTTTAAGTTAAAAACAAAAAAAAGCCATCCGAAGACAGCTTTAATTTTTCAAAATAGTATGTGAGACTTATTTTATCATTTCATAGCTACGGTTGATAAAATTGGTCAATGCTTCTCCTTTGAGAAGTCCTTGAGACAATTGTGCCAAATCCAAGCTTTGTGTGATCAAACGCTCTTGTTTTTTCTTTGTTTTGGTATTTAAGATTTCACTTACCAGTTCTGAGTTGGTGTTTACAATAAGGTTATGCATTTCAGGCATATTTCCCATTCCAAACATTCCGCCACCGCCACCAGTTTGTTGCATCTCTTTCATACGACGCATAAACTCTGGTTGTGTAATCATAAATGGTGCAGAACTGCTGTCCATAGTTTCTAGTTGGACCATGAATTTTTCTGAAGGAACAATTTCTTTCAAAATAGTTTCAAGCTTCGTTTTTTCTTCGTCACTAAGCCTAGAAACAGTAGCTTCATCTTTTTTGATTAAATTATCAACATGATCAGAATCCACACGAACAAACGATGTGTTTTCTTTTTCGCTTTCTAATTTCTGAATTAAATGAGATACAATAGGAGAGTCTAATAACAGTACTTCATAGCCTTTTGTTTTTGCAGCTTCAATATAACTGTGCTGTGCATCTTTGTCAGACGCATATAAAATGACTAATTTATCGTCTTTATCCGTTTGATTTGCTTTGATTTTATTGTAAAGTTCATCATAGGTATAATAGGTTCCATCTACAGAAGGATATAGCGCGAATGCGTTTGATTTCTCAAAGAATTTATCTTCGGAAAGCATACCGTATTCAATCACAATTTTAATATCATTCCATTTCGCTTCAAAATCTTCTCTATTAGTGTTGAATAGAGATTTCATTTTATCTGCTACTTTCTTAGTGATATAAGACGATATTTTTTTAACGGCGCCATCTGCTTGAAGGTACGAACGCGACACATTCAGTGGAATGTCTGGTGAATCAATGACACCTCTCAACATTGTCAAAAATTCAGGGACAATGCCTTCAACATTATCTGTTACAAATACTTGGTTTTGATACAATTGAATTTTATCCTTTTGAATATTCATATCATTCCCCATTTTTGGGAAGTATAAAATTCCTGTCAAGTTGAAAGGATAATCTACGTTTAAATGAATGTTGAACAATGGCTCTTCAAACTGTGTTGGATACAATTCACGGTAAAACCCTTTATAGTCGGTATCTTCTAATTCAGAAGGTTGCTTGGTCCAAGCAGGAGTTGGGTTGTTAATAATATTATCAACTGTGATCTTACGCTGAGGTTCAGTTGTTTCTTTACCCTCTTTATCTGTTGTTGTTTCTGGTTCATGCGAAGGATCATTTTCTTCTTTGGTTCCAAATTTGATTGGAATTGGCATGAACTTATTGTATTTATTTAAAAGTGTAGTAATACGACTTTCTTCAAGGAATTCGGTAGAATCTTCGGCAATGTGCAAAATAATTTCTGTTCCTCTTTCTGTTTTATCAGAAGCTTCAAGTGTGTATTGTGGGCTGCCATCACAAGTCCAATGTGCAGCAGGCTCCTCTTTGAAAGATTTAGTAATGATTTCTACTTTTTCTGCTACCATAAAGGCAGAGTAGAAGCCCAAACCAAAATGACCGATAATCCCAGCGTCATCTACCTTGTCTTTGTATTTATCTAAAAATTCTTCAGCACCAGAAAAAGCAACTTCATTGATGTATTTCTGGACCTCGTCTGCAGTCATCCCTAAACCTTGATCGATGATATGAAGTTTTTTGCCTTCTTTATCGATTTTGATTTCGATTTTAGGCGTTCCATACTTCACACTGACTTCACCAATATTGGTCAAGTGCTTTAGTTTTAGAGTGGCATCTGTGGCATTACTTACCAGTTCACGTAAAAATATTTCGTGATCGCTATAGAGGAATTTTTTTATCAGTGGAAAAATATTTTCTACAGATACATTAATCGTTCCTTTTGACATAATTATGTTAATTTTTAAGTTATATGTTTTTCTATAGTCAAAAAAAATACCAAATATTAAAAAGTGACAAACTGACATTTTAGTTTATATTTGTTAGACTTTTTACTCAAACTAACAGTATGTACAATTCAAAAATTATAGGTCTAGGGCATTATGTGCCAGAAAACATTGTTACTAATGACGATTTGTCTAAAATCATGGATACTACCGACGAGTGGATTCAGGAACGCACAGGAATCAAAGAACGCCGTTGGGCAAAACCAGGCGATGGACAATCAACTTTTACAATGGGCTTAGAAGCTGCCAAAAAGGCCATTTCAAACTCAGGAATTGAAAAAGAAGACATTGATCTGATCGTATTTGCTACTTTGAGTCCAGATTACTATTTTCCTGGGCCTGGAGTTCAAATTCAAGAAGCTTTAGAAATTAATACTGTGGCTGCCTTAGATATTAGAGCACAATGCTCGGGTTTTGTGTATTCGATTTCTGTGGCCGATCAATTTATTAAGACGGGTATGTATAAAAATATTCTTGTGATTGGAAGTGAATTACAATCGCATGGAATTGATAAATCGACACGAGGTCGAAGTATTTCTGTTATTTTTGGTGATGGTGCAGGCGCCGCCATATTGACTCGTGAAGAAGATGTAACAAAAGGGATTTTGTCTACACACATACATTCTGAAGGAAAGCATGCGCTAGAGCTTGCAACAGAAGCTCCGGGTATGGGAACACGTTGGGTGTCAGACATCATTAAAGATAATGACCCAGAAGATTTTAGTTACCGTCCTTATATGAATGGTCAATTTGTTTTTAAACATGCCATCAAACGTTTTAGTGAAGTAATTAATGAAGGTTTGCAAAAAAATAATTTAGAAGTTTCTGATATTGATATGCTTATTCCACATCAAGCTAATTTGCGTATTTCTCAATTTATTCAAAAACGATTTGGATTGACAGACGATCAAGTTTATAACAATATTCAAAAATACGGAAATACCACAGCGGCCTCTATTCCAATTGCCTTATCTGAAGCGCACGAACAAGGAAAAGTTAAATCAGGTGATACAGTTGTTTTAGCTGCTTTTGGCAGTGGGTTCACTTGGGGAAGTGTGATTGTTAAATGGTAGTTTTTTTAGGGTTATAGAAATCCGCCCCCAGATTTCTCATCATTCGATCTGTTTTTACGTGACTTTGCACTGTATTTAGTACTTCCAAAACGATAAGTAAGACCCAAATAAATGGTGTTACTCTCCCAGTTAAACTCGCCTTCTTGTACGTAAGGGCTGGTACCATCAAATCTAAATTTCATGGTATTAAATATATCATTATAATTTAGACTGATACTGCCTTTACCTTTATCAAAACTAAGGCGTGATCCAATATTTACAAAGTACATTGGCTTTACATTGAACTGTAAATTTGAGTTTGCTCCTCTATAAAATCCAAATGCGGTGAGGTTTACTTTCTTGCTAACTTTGAAACTATTGTAAAGTCTAAAATTCCACGCAACATTATCAACTGAATTTGTTTCCGTGATAATGTCCTCTACAACAGCGGTTTCAATGGGTGTATTTAGACGTTCTGCGATGCCTCTAAGCGTTTGAGAATACAAATCAAAGCTACCATTTAAACTCCACCACTTTTTGGGTTTTAAGCTAGTCGACAATTCAATTCCAAAAGCTGTTGAATCGTCAAAATTATCATGGGTTATAATGAGCCGCCCCGAATTCACATCAGATCGATCAATAAACAAAGCTCGGTTAATTTCATTTGAAATTTGTCTGTAATAAGTTCCAAAAGTGACACTACCACCTTTTAAATTTCGGATATAATTAAATTCAACCGAATTGGTAAATTGAGGTTGAAGGTTGATGTTTCCATAGGAAGATACTAATGGTGTGCTCCATTCTTTAATAGGGTTTATTTGTCCAATTCCTGGACGATCGATACGTCTGCTATAATTAAGTTGAAAAGAATGTTTTTTAGATGATTCATACGTTATATAAGCGGAAGGATAGAGTTCGAAATAGTCATTTGAAAAACGATCTTCAGTGGTGTTATTTAGCGGTCGACTCACTTGGACCGCTAGAGCACTCACTTCTACATTTTCTAAACGCAATCCAAATTGATAGGACCATTTATCAATTTTTCGATTATAATTTCCATACAGTGCATAAATATCTCGTGTGTAATCAAAATTTGTATTTGGGGTTGGAACAAGCGTCCCTGTCTCATTAAAAGTATCGCCTGTAGACTCGTATCCAATTATAGAATTAAATAGATTAGCTTGTACGCCAAACTCAATTTTTGTGTGTTCGTCAATTGAATTTCCATAGTCAAGATTTAAGGTCGTTCGTTTTCGATCTGTTTTGTTGAAATCAATATAATCGGTCGTGTTGCCCACAGGAAATAAAAAGTCGGCAATACTTTTACTAGAGTAGGTGTTATGGTCTATTTCTAATTCTAGGTTATGTCCATCGTCATCAAAATCTATCTTATAATCAAAATTATATTGGTTGGTAGAATTATCTCCATCGTCAAGCCAAAGTTGAGTCTGATTGAATGAAACATCGTTGACATATATAGCATTTGATTCTCCATCATTTTTGGAATCAGATTTATTTTGATTTGTGAAAATGGATAGTGTATGCTTGTCGTTAATGTAATAATCCACTCCAAATTTCAACAAGTGAGATTTGCTATTGTTGTTAAATTTAAACAATTGTTCGGAATTGTTTTCAGGTCTCTGGATGATGCCATGATTTTTATTCTTTGAAATGTTATTACTGTAATTCGCAAAAACATTGAACTTCCCATTTCGGTAATTGCTGTTGAGGGCACTAGTAAACTTAGCTGTTTTTTCATATGAAATACCTGTACTAAAACTCCCATTGAATCCTAGCAAGGTGTTTTTATGTAAAATGATATTAATCAATCCACTCATCCCTTCAGGATTGTATTTTGCAGATGGATTGGTAATCAATTCGATGGATTTAATAGCGGTAGACGGAATTTGTTTTAACAATTGTGCTGTTGGGATGTTTGATAATTTCCCGTCGACCATGACCCGAACATTAGTATTTCCTCTCATGCTAATATCCCCTGTTTGCGTATCCACACTTATTGAAGGGATGCCAACCATGAGTTCAGAAGCAGTTCCACTAGCGGCTAAATCTTTTCCAATAGTGATGACCTTTCGATCTACCTTTTGTTGAATACTTGAAGTTTCGGCAATGACCGTAACTTCGTCGAGTGCCGTGTTATCCTCCTCTAAAATAAGGGTTCCTAAATTGAGTTTATTAGTGTCAACATCTAGGATAATTTCTTTATTTATGGTCTTGTATCCAATGTACTGAATAGAAACAATAAATGTAGTCTCTTTAATATTTGAGATTTTAAAAACGCCATCTTTGTCTGTAATTGTACCTGTAATTATGTCACCCGATTGCGATTTGAGGATGATATTCACATACGGAATGGTTTCGTTTGATTTAGAATCGATTATACGTCCGGTAATGGTGCCTCCGTCTAAAGAATTATTAGCAAAAAGTACTAAATTGGAAAACATTAAAAAAGTAAGTAAAACTATGAGATTTTTCATTTATTTGGGGATAAAATTAATTGTCTTTTGTAGATTAGACGATATATAAATAATTTTGTTACTCTTTTGCTACAATTTAACTCATAACATTTAGTATGTTTAAAAAAAACACCCTTGTTTTTGGTGCTTCTCTAAACCCCGAACGCTATTCCAATATGGCAGTACATCGCTTATCCACAAATGCTATTGAAGTGAAGGCTTTTGGATTAAAAAACGGAACGGTTAGTGGAGTAGCAATTGATACGAATTTAGAACTCTATCAAAATATTCATACCGTAACTTTATATGTGAATCCAAAACGACAAGAAGCTTATTATGATTACATTATAGGTTTAAATCCTGCTCGGGTGATCTTCAATCCTGGTACTGAAAACCCTGAATTTTATAAGCTCCTAAAGCAGGCCTCCATAAATTATGAAGTTGCTTGTACGTTGGTGCTACTTTCTACGAATCAGTATTAGCCCTAAAAAAGTGAAGAGGCCATTAAGAGGCAGCAACTCGTAACCAATTACGTATCCACCTAAATAGTTTGCTGGAATGCTACCAAGCATAAATACAATTGTAACTGATGCTAAAGCTACCATCCAAACATAGCGATCTTTTATTTTATAATTTGTAAATATTCCAAAAGCAAACAAGCCTAAAAGAGGCCCGTAGGTATAACCCGCTACGGTCAATAGGCTGTTAATCACATTTGAGTTTAGAATGTATTTAAAAGCAATGATGACTACCACCAAAAGTATACTCATACCGATATGTGTTTTTTTACGAATCGATTTTTGCTGCTGTTCAGATTTATCCTTCATATCTAAAATATCCACACAAAACGAAGTTGTTAAAGAAGTCAGAGCACTATCGGCGCTGCTATAGGCAGCTGCGATTAATCCAAGTATAAATGTAATTCCTAGCGTAATTCCTAAGCCGCTATTGAGTGCTATTTCTGGAAATAATAAATCTGTTTTAGGTTTGCCGTCTAACAACGGAATTGTAATGTTATTTTGTTTGGCATAAATAAACAAAAGAGCCCCTAACAGTAGAAATAAATAAGTTACAAAAGTAAGTACAATACTAAATGATAGCATGTTTTTTTGAGCATCTTTAAGTGATTTACAAGTTAAGTTTTTTTGCATCATATCTTGATCTAGTCCCGTCATACAAATAGTGATAAATAGTCCACCAAAAAATGATTTTAAAAAGTGATTTTTATCTAAAATACTGTCCATATTAAAAATAGTGCTGTAGGACTTTAGTTCGTCTGAGACTAGAAACTCAGAAAAACTCCAGCCGAGGCTGTCCGTAATAAAATAAATGGATAACACTACCGCTGTAATCATAAACAAAGTTTGAAGCGTATCTGTCCAAACAATCGTTTTAATGCCGCCTTTGAAGGTGTAGATCCAAATTAGTAAAATTGAAATGATTACAGTAATTTCAAAAGGGATGTTCCATTCGCTGAATACAAATTGTTGTAATACAATGGCCACTAAATACAATCGAAATGCAGCACCTAAAACCCTAGATATAAAAAAGAAAAAAGCTCCTGTTTTATGACTTACAACGCCAAACCTTTGAAAAAGATACTCGTAAATGGATGTTAAATTTAATTTATAATACACAGGAAGCAATACAAATGCGACTACTACATAGCCAACCATATAGCCTAAAACGACTTGAAAGTAACTAAACTGTGACCCATCGACCCAACCAGGAACAGATATAAAAGTAACCCCGGACAATGATGCTCCAATCATTCCAAAAGCAACCAAATACCAAGGCGATTGTTTGCCAGCTTTAAAGAAATCAACATTGGAGTCGTTTTTTCCTGTGACATATGAAATGATAATTAAAACTAAAAAATACCCTAAAAGGAGTGTTAAAATTAAAGAGGAATTCATGTGATATGATTAATTTAGTTACATTTACGAAGTTAACCAATTATAACTTTATCATGAGTAAATCAACCTTTATTTTAGGCGTTTTTCTGTTGTCATTTTTATGTATTGAATCACAGGAGTATCAAAATATGGTAAATTCAGGTCAATTCACTGTTCAACAAATACAAGAGAGTGCAGAAGCCTATTTTGAAAATAGAGACAAAGGCAGAGGAACTGGCTATAAAGGTTATAAACGTTGGGAGTATGATGCGATTCGTATGCAAGATAACAATGGACTTTTAAAGTCGCCTTCATTTTACTACAACGAGTTAGAACGTTACAACTCTTATACAAACAATTCCACGCAATTAGGGCAAATGCGGATGTCTGCTAATTGGGAACAATTAGGCCCTTATGATTGGAATCAAACTTCAGGGTGGAATCCAGGAGTTGGACGTATTACAAGTATCGCAATAGACCCTAGTGATGAAAACCATATAATTGTTGGATCTCCAGGAGGTGGCGTTTGGAAAACGACTGATGGTACTTTAACGTGGTCGGCATTAACAGATAACTTATCAAATATAAGAGTATATGCTTTGACAATAGACCCAACAAACCCTAATGTGTATTATTGGGGAAGTAGCAGTGGTGTTATTTTTAAATCTTCAGATGCCGGGGCAACTTGGAACGAATTAGCCGATACAGGAAATGGAAATGTAAATAAAATTTTAATCAATCCATCGAATACGAATCAACTATTTTGTTCAACAGAATCTTCTGGAGTTTTTCAATCTACGGATGGTGGTGCCAATTGGGACAAAATCCACGCTAGCTCTAGTCGAGGGTACGACATAGAGTTTAAGCCAGGAGATACCAACACAATTTACGCCTCTGGAAATTTATTTTTTAAATCGACAGATGGCGGTTTAACCTTTATTTACGATGATATTTTTAGCCCTTGGACTCAGGAAAATGTGCAAGGTCAAACAAATTGGACCATTGGGGCATCAAATCCTTGGGGCTCCGTTAGTCCTATCCAAGGAGATGTGATGGCGAATTTTTACTTTCCAAGCTATGATCAGCCAATTACAAGATTAGTTACTCCGGCTTTAGATTTGAGTAATGCAGCATTGCCAGAGCTCAATTTTTCTTTTTCGAATCTTAGATGGGTTTCTTCTTTCTTAAATGGGTTTCGAGTACTTTACAAAACATCTATTAATGGTGAATGGATAGAATTAGCGAACTACCCTGACTCAGTGCCAAATTGGCAAAATGTTACATTAGCTTTACCAGATGCCTCAGACGATTATTATATTGCATTTGAAGTGGCTAATAATTATGGTAAACCCACAACTTTAGATGCCGTATCCATTGAAGATTCTTCATTGGGTATTATTTTCGAAAATGGATTTGAATTGGGTGATAATGATTTTTCAAATGGTCCAAAAATGATAGGGGTTTCTGCTGATAATCCAGATGTTGTGTATGTACTAGAAGCTACTGGCGGCATATTTGGAGGGTTTTATAAATCTACTGATGGTGGTACTAATTTTACAAAACTAGATCATTCAGGAAAAAATTATTTTGGATACAGCTCAGATGCAGATGATGACAGAGGGCAAGCTCCTAGAGATATGGATATTATTGTCAACCCATCTGATGCAGAGGATGTTCATATTTCGGGTATTTTGTCATGGCGTTCAACCAATGGAGGCACGGATTTTAATGTGACCTCTCAGTGGGTGCCTGGAAATGCAGAAAATCAAAATATCGGTTACTGTCATGCAGATATCGACCTTATGATATATCATAATGACAAAATATATGTGGGGAGTGATGGCGGTATCTTTGTAGCCAATGACCCGCTGAATGTCAGCAGTACTTACTATACTGATTTATCCGCTGGTTTGGGAATTCGTCAATTTTATAAAATTGGAATCAGTCAAACAGATCCTGTCATTGTTTCTGGAGGATCACAAGACAATGGAACTTCGGTTTATAGAGCAGACGGTATTTGGTATGATTGGTTAGGGGCTGATGGGATGGAAACTTTTGTAGATCATTCAGATTCTAATGTCTTGTATGGAACTTCTCAAAATGGATCTCTATACAAATCAACAAATCAAGGAGGAAGCTATAGTTGGATCAACCAAGGGTATTTTGATGATATTGATGGCCCCGATGGTAGTTGGGTAACCCCTTTTGAGCAGGATCCTAATGTTGCTGCGACACTATACTCTGGATACCGTGAAATATATGAATCCCTTGATGGAGGAGATACTTGGACTTCTATCTCACAAGATTTTGGGAGCACTGCAAATCATCTAAAAATAGCACCTTCGGATAGCGATACTATGTATGCAGCATTTGGAGAGAATCTTTATAAAACAACCAATGGTGGTTCCATTGGAGATTGGGCACAACTGACAGGGTTTTCAGGAAACATTAATTCGATTGCCATTCATCCTACCAATTCTAATAAACTAGCTATTGCTACTAATTCGTCTGAAAAAGTTTATATTTCTAGCGATGGTGGTGCAACTTGGAGTATTGCAACTCATGACTTACCTAGTTTTTCTGCCTTGGCATTGGTTTGGGATACAACCTATGGTGAAGATATATTATACTTAGGAATGAATTATGGGATCTATTATTTGAGAGACAATGAAACTATTTGGACTCCTTATAACACGGGACTGCCAAATGTTCAAGTCAATGAATTAGAGATAAATACGGCAGATAACAAATTGTATGTGGCAACATACGGACGAGGACTTTGGAGTGTTAACTTGTTTAACCCTGAAGCTTTAGGAGTGGACGATTTACAAATATCATATTTGACGCTCTCGCCAAATCCATCCACAGGAACTTTTAAATTGAATTGGCAATTAAATACTCTGGTGACGATCAAAATTTATGATCCTCTTGGGAAGTTGGTTTTTTATGAGAAAAACAGAGACTTGTCTCAAAACCCTGAAATAGAATTACAGGCTCCGCAAGGACTGTACTTCTTAAAAGTGAATACATTAAATCAGGAAATCACTAAAAAATTAATAATAAATTAAGCCTTATTTTGAGTTTTTGGAGATGTTTAAATTCACAACATAAATTCGTTTAATTTTATCTAAATTTGTGTTATGGAATTCTCTTCTAAATTATTACAAAGCGCCGTAGATGAAGTTGCGCAATTGCCAGGAATCGGTCGTCGAACAGCACTTCGACTTGTACTTCATTTGATGCGTCAGCCAGAGTCACAAACACTCCATTTGACTGAAGCCTTACAAAAGATGCGTCAAAACATTAATTTTTGTAAAAACTGCCACAATATTAGTGATTCAGAACTGTGTGAAATTTGTGTCAATACCAATCGTAACCAAGAATTGGTCTGTGTGGTAGAAGATATTAGAGATGTGATGGCGATTGAAAGCACCGCATCTTATAGAGGTGTTTACCATGTATTGGGCGGTAAAATATCTCCTATGGATGGTATTGGTCCTCACGATTTAAAAATTAATAGTTTAGTTGAAAAAGTGCGTTCAGGAACCATTAAAGAACTCATTTTTGCGTTGAGCTCTACAATGGAAGGTGATACGACTAATTTTTATATTTTTAAACAAATTCAAGATATGGAAGTTGTAATTTCTACCATTGCTCGTGGAATTTCGGTTGGCGATGAATTAGAGTATGCCGACGAAGTGACGCTTGGACGAAGCATTACTAATAGAATTCCATTTGAACTCTCTCTTAAATCTTAATTTATTTTGAAATTATCGGTTGTCATTCTGAATTATAATGTTCGCTATTTTCTGGAACTGTGTCTGCAAAGTGTAGAGGCTGCCATAAAAGGAATTCCTTCAGAGATTATTGTCATAGATAACAACTCTAAGGATGGAAGTTGTGAGATGGTGAAAGAAAAATTTCCTTCCGTGGTTCTAATTGAAAACAATTCTAATGTAGGGTTTTCAAAAGCCAATAACCAAGCTGTTCAAGTCGCTAAAGGAGAGTATGTATGTATTCTCAATCCAGACACAGTCGTTGCAGAAGACACCTTTGAATCTATTCTTAATTTTGCAGAACAACAAACAAATTTAGGCATCATAGGCTGTAGATTAATTGATGGTTCTGGAAAATTTCTGCCTGAAAGTAAGCGAAATATTCCATATGTAAATAGTGCTATTAAAAAAATATTAGGTAATTCCAAGGCGTATTATGCCAATCAAATTAAGGAATTTGACACTGCAAAAGTGGAAATTTTAGTTGGGGCCTTTATGATATTAAAACGCTCACTTTACAATTCCTTAGAGGGTTTTGATGAAGACTATTTTATGTACGGAGAAGACATCGACATTTCTTTTAAATCTCTCAAAAAAGGCTATGACAATTATTATTTTGGACAAACATCCGTAATTCATTATAAAGGGGAAAGTACCCGAAGGAATGTTGTTTATCTCAAACGTTTTTATGGTGCTATGCAGATATTTTATAAAAAACATTTTAAATCCAATGTTTTATTTGATTTAAGTATCTTTTTGGGGATTAAACTGATGATTTTGTTCAAACCATTAAAACAGCAACAATCTGATATTACGTACAATCCTGTATTGGTTTCTACAAAACCTAACGATCAGTTGGTTGAAAAATTGAACCCTAAAATCATAACTTCAATTAACGAAACAATACCTAACTCTGACATAATTTTGGATGCATCAAGTTTGACATTTAAGTCAATTATTCACCAGATGCAAGCTTCTAAAACGAATCAGTCTATCTTTAAAATTCAACCCAAAAATTGCAGTTATATCCTTGGTAGTAATTCGGCCGATAGTATTGGCGACGTAATACAATTCTAATATTCTTTAATAGTTTCATCTATTTTAGTTAATTTTGCAGTCTAAATATTATATGAATCTATTTGTAGACCTATGGCAAAATTTGAACTTAAATTACCTAAAATGGGTGAGAGTGTAGCCGAAGCCACACTAACGGCTTGGCTCAAAGAAGTAGGTGAGAAAATTGAAGCCGATGAGGCCGTTTTAGAAATTGCTACAGATAAAGTTGATAGTGAAGTACCAAGTGAGGTTGAAGGAGTTTTAATCGAGAAATTATTTGAGATTGATGCTGTTATTGAAGTAGGGCAAACCATTGCTATCATAGAAACGGATTCTGATATTCCTGTGAACATCCCACAAGTCACAAAAGTGACCCCGAATGCTGAGCCTGAAGCAGCAGTACAAATAGAATCTTCTATTGAAAAAGTTCAAGATACGATCAGTTCAATTAGTTCCAATGATGCACGTTTTTATTCTCCATTGGTAAAAAATATAGCTAAAAAAGAAGGAATTTCTAAATCTGAATTAGACGCGATTAATGGATCTGGGAAAGAAGGCAGAGTTACCAAAAATGATATACTATCTTACATTTCAAACAAATCGCATTCCGTTCCAAGTGAAGCGGTCAAGCCAGTCGTAGCAAGTACTCCAAAAGTTCCGACTGCAACAATGACTTCAACTGCATCCACAGTAAACCCTGTAGTTAGCACAGGAGAAGATGAAATTATTGAAATGTCTCGTATGGGGAAACTCGTCTCTAAACATATGACAGATTCGATTCAAACGTCTGCTCATGTGCAGTCTTTTATTGAAGTGGATGTCACTAAAATATGGAATTGGAGACTAGGAATTAAAGATACTTTCAAAGCTCGAGAAGGACAAAATATTACATTTACACCTATATTTCTGGAAGCCGTTGCTCATGCGCTAACAGTACACCCAATGTTAAACATCTCCGTTCAAGACGGCAAAATAATTAAACGAAAAAACATCAATATCGGAATGGCTGCAGCCTTGGAAGATGGTAATCTAATTGTGCCTGTCATCAAAAATGCAGATCAATTAAACCTTATTGGAATGACCAAGCGCGTCAACGATTTAGCACTTCGCGCACGTACCAACAATCTAAAACCAGATGATATTCAAGATGGAACCTATACAGTTACTAATGTTGGTGGGTTTGGAAGTATCATGGGGACGCCTATTATCAATCAGCCACAAGTTGGTATTCTTGCTCTTGGCGCCATTCGTAAAGTTCCAGCCGTTATAGAAACAAATGAAGGCGATTTTATAGGCATTAGACAACGCATGTTTTTATCACACTCCTACGACCACAGAGTTGTGAATGGTGCCCTAGGTGGACAGTTCTTAAAAACGGTCAAAGAATACCTAGAAGCTTGGGACGTAAATAGAACACTATAATTATGCAATTAAACCTCAATAAACCCATTTGTTTTTTTGATTTAGAAACGACAGGAATCAATATAACTAAAGACCGAATTGTAGAAATTTCTATCTTAAAAGTAAACCCAAATGGAACTGAAGAAAAGAAAACTTGGCTTGTAAATCCAGAAATACCAATTCCTCCAGTAGTTGTAGCCGTACATGGCATCACCAATGAAAAGGTGGCTAATGAACCTACATTTAAGGAACTAGCAAAAGAAATTAATTCTTGGATTAAAGATGCTGACTTAGGTGGTTTTAACTCCAACCGTTTTGACATTCCGTTATTAGCAGAAGAAATGCTAAGAGCAGATGTGGATTTTGATATGAAAAACCGTCAATCTGTAGATGTGCAAACTATTTTTCATAAAATGGAACAACGTACATTAACCGCTGCGTTTAAGTTTTATTGTGATAAAAGTTTAGAAGATGCTCACAGTGCTGAAGCTGACACGATGGCGACTTACGAGGTTTTAAAAGCACAATTAGATCGCTATGAAAATTTAGAAAATGACACTACTTTTTTAGCGGATTTTAGCTCTCGTAAAAAACTCGCCGATTTCGCAGGATTTATTGCTTATGACAAAGAAGGAGATGAGTGTTTTTCTTTTGGAAAACATAAAGGCAAAAAAGTGACCGAAATTCTCGAAAAGGAACCTGGGTATTTTGGATGGTTACTTTCAGCAGATTTTCCGCTTTATACAAAAAAGGTTTTGACGGCTATCAAGCTGCGTGCATTCAACAACAAACTACAATAAATGAAGCTCATTTGTATTGGGCGTAATTATGCGCAACACATTTCAGAACTCAAAAATGAAAAACCAAAAGAACCGGTTATATTTCTGAAACCTGATACAGCAATCCTCTTAAAAAAACAACCTTTTTTTATTCCTGATTTTTCTAATGAGGTACATCATGAGGTTGAGGTATTGGTGAAAATTAATCGTGTAGGAAAACATATCGGCACAAAATTCGCTCATAAATACTACGATCAAATAGGTTTAGGAATTGATTTTACAGCCCGTGACCTTCAGAAGAACCTCAAAGAAAAAGGGTTACCTTGGGAAAAATCAAAAGCATTTGACGGATCTGCAGTTGTTGGAAAATGGGTGTCAAAATCAAACTTCGAAAACCTCAATGACCTTTCGTTCAGCCTTCACAAAAATAATCAAATTGTACAGTCATCTTCAACACAAGATATGTTGTGGAACATTGATGATATCATAGCATATGTATCTCAGTTTTTTACTTTAAAAATAGGAGATATTATTTTTACAGGTACCCCATCTGGTGTGAGCTCTGTTAAACCCGATGATTCTTTAAAGGGATTTATTGGGGAAGAAGAATTCTTTTCAATTAAAGTTAAATAATATATGAAAGCAGAAATAATCACGATTGGAGATGAAATTTTAATTGGCCAAATTGTAGACACAAATTCTGCGTTTATAGCAAAAGAACTAAACAACATAGGGGTTTCAGTCTATCAAATTACATCCGTCCAAGACGATAAAACACATATTTTAAAAGCATTTGAAGCTGCCGAGTCAAATGTTGATATTGTCATCATTACAGGAGGACTTGGTCCCACGAAAGATGATATCACCAAAAAAACGTTGGCTCAGTATTTTGAGGACACTTTAGTGTATGACAAAGCTGTACTTAACAACATAAAACACTTGTGGAAACATTTTGTAAAACAGCCATTGTTACAGGTTAATATCGATCAATCACTCGTGCTATCCAAAGCAACGGCCCTAATGAACAAGTCGGGGAGTGCTCCCGGAATGTGGATTGAAAAAAACGACACTATTTTTATTTCTTTGCCTGGAGTTCCCTATGAAATGAAAGGTCTAATGAATGATGAGGTTTTGCCTAGAATCTCAGAAAAATTTGAATGTCCTTATATCTTGCACAAAACTCTTTTGACTTACAGGTTAGGGGAGAGTGTGATTGCGGAGCGGATCAAGGACTGGGAAGCTGCTTTGCCAGATTCTATAAAACTAGCATATTTGCCAAATTTAGGGCGCGTGCGGTTGCGTTTATCATCGAGAGGCTTTGATAAAGCAGCTGTTATTGATGGTGTTAATTTGCAAATTGAAACTTTACTACCGTTAATTAATGATATTTTTGTGGGGTTTGAAGAACAATCTTCAATAGAGCAAATTATTGGAAACCAATTAGTTAAATTAGGAAAATCTTTGGCAGTTGCTGAAAGCTGTACAGGTGGTAAAATAGCAGAAAATATTACTGCTTATGACGGAGCCTCTGCTTATTTTAAAGGAGGTATTGTGGCATATGCTACAGAAATTAAAACAGGAGTTTTAAAGGTAGCATCCAAATTAATTTCAGATCACTCAGTGGTAAGCTCTCAAGTTGCGGAAGCGATGGCTCAAAACGTGAAAAAAGTATTCAATTCGGACTATGGAATTGCAACAACAGGCAATGCAGGTCCTTCTAAAGGCGATTCGGATGCAGAAATTGGAACTGTTTGTATTGCAATTGCAACCCCAGAAGGTGTGTTTTCACAAGAGTTTAACTTTGGAAAACAACGACTTAGAGTTGTTCAAAAAGCGGTCACTATGGCCTTCACTTTGTTTCAGAAAGAAATTTTTAAAAAATGCTAAAATAAAGTTTGTGTACTTCTAAAGAATTCGTATTTTTGCACCTCGTTTTGAAACAACAGAACAACTAAAGTTAAGAAAAAATGTCAAGAATTTGTGAACTTACAGGTAAAAGAGCAATGTTTGGTAACAACGTTTCTCACGCCTTGAATAGAACTAGACGTAGATTTAATGTAAATTTAATCAAAAAGCGTTTTTACATCCCAGAAGAAGATAGCTGGGTAACACTAAAGGTTTCTACTGCAGCCTTGAAAACTATCAATAAAATTGGTATTCATGCAGCAATCAAAGAAGCAAAGTCTAAAGGTTTTTTAAAATAAACCAACGTTAAAAGCACTGTAAAATGGCAAAAAGAGGAAATAGAGTTCAAGTAATATTAGAGTGCACAGAGCACAAGGAGTCTGGAAAACCAGGAACTTCTAGGTATATTACAACCAAGAACAAAAAGAATACACCGGATCGTATCGAGATTAAGAAATTTAATCCCATCCTTAAAAAAATGACGGTTCATAAAGAAATTAAATAATTTTTGAAATTTTACAAAAGTAAAATTTCAAATGTAACACATTTGAATCATGGCAAAGAAATCAGTAGCATCATTACAAACAGGATCTAAACGTTTAACGAAAGCGATCAAAATGGTTAAGTCACCAAAATCTGGAGCTTACACATTTGTTGAGTCTATCATGGCTCCTGATAAAGTAAATGAGTTCTTAAGTAAGAAATAAAAGTATTTCTACAATATCCCTTTAAAAGCTGCTTTTCCATAAAGCGGCTTTTATTTTTTAGTTTCCTCACATTTAATGCTATTTTTGTAAATAGATAAATAGTTGACTTATGAGTTTTTTTAAAAACATATTTTCTTCCGATAAAAAAGCCACCCTTGATAAGGGGTTAGAGAAATCTAAAACCACTTTCTTTGATAAGCTTAGTAAAGTCGTAGTTGGAAAATCCAAAGTTGATGCAGATGTATTAGATAACTTAGAAGAGATTCTTGTTACTAGTGATGTAGGGGTGAATACAACTTTAAAAATAATTGACCGTATTGAGGCCCGCGTTTCTAAAGACAAATATGTTGGGACCAATGCCTTAAACCTCATTTTAAGAGAAGAAATCGCTGGTTTATTATCAGAAACAAATTCTGGAGAAGAAACTGAATTTTCTGTTCCACAAACTCAAAAACCATATGTGATTATGGTTGTAGGAGTGAATGGTGCTGGTAAAACAACGACCATTGGTAAACTTGCCTATCAACTTAAAAAACAAGGCTTAAATGTAGTTTTAGGCGCTGCCGACACTTTTAGAGCCGCTGCCATTGATCAACTACAAGTTTGGGCTGATCGTGTAGGCGTTCCAATCATTAAACAATCTATGGGAAGCGATCCTGCTTCTGTAGCATTTGATACTTTACAAAGCGCAGTAACTTCTAATGCCGATGTGGTGATTATTGATACAGCTGGTCGCTTACATAATAAAGTCAATTTGATGAATGAATTAACGAAAGTCAAACGCGTTATGCAAAAAGTAGTAGACCATTCCCCTCACGAAGTCTTGTTGGTACTCGATGGCTCTACAGGTCAAAATGCCTTTGAACAAGCCAAACAGTTTACCGCTGCTACTGAAGTAACAGCCTTAGCGATTACCAAACTAGATGGAACTGCTAAAGGTGGTGTAGTTATTGGAATTAGCGACGAGTTTCAGATTCCTGTTAGATATATTGGAGTTGGAGAAGGTTTAGAAGACCTTCAAGTTTTTAATAAATTTGAATTTGTGGATTCCTTTTTCAAATAAATCACACTATTTAATACTGCTTCATGAGAACTAAAACACTTAAAAAAAATAAAATTAATGTCATCACTTTAGGATGTAGTAAAAACGTCTATGATAGTGAGGTCTTAATGGGGCAACTCAAAGCTAGTGGAAAAGAAGTAGTCCACGAAGAAGAAGGTAATATTGTGGTGATTAATACCTGTGGATTTATCAATAACGCAAAAGAAGAAAGTGTCAATACGATCTTAGATTACATGCAGAAAAAAGAAGACGGCGATGTTGATAAAGTCTTTGTAACAGGTTGTTTGAGTGAGCGTTACAAGCCAGATTTGCAGAAAGAAATTTTTAATGTCGATCAGTATTTTGGAACCACTGAATTGCCACAATTGCTTAAAGCATTAGGAGCTGATTATAAGCACGAATTGATAGGAGAACGTTTAACAACGACACCAAAAAATTATGCTTATTTAAAAATAGCAGAAGGCTGTGACCGCCCATGTAGTTTTTGTGCCATTCCGTTGATGCGAGGAAAACACAAGTCAACACCTATTGAAAATTTGGTCATTGAAGCTGAGAAATTAGCTGCTAACGGCGTTAAAGAATTAGTGTTGATTGCTCAGGATTTGACCTATTACGGATTAGATTTATATAAGAAACGAAACCTAGCAGAGCTTTTAGAGGCGCTGGTCAAGGTAGAGGGTATTGAATGGATTCGTTTGCATTATGCCTTTCCAACAGGATTTCCTATGGACGTCTTGGATGTGATGAAACGTGAGCCAAAGATTTGTAATTACCTCGATATTCCACTACAACATATTTCAGATAAAATTCTGAAAAGTATGCGCCGTGGAACCACTCAAGAAAAAACAACCAAACTTCTCAAAGAATTTAGAGCAGCTGTTCCTGAAATGACCATTAGAACAACGTTGATTGTTGGCTATCCTGGTGAAACGGAAGAGGATTACCAAACTCTAAAAGTTTGGGTAGAAGCCATGCGTTTTGAACGTTTAGGTTGTTTTACGTATTCACATGAAGAAAACACACATGCATTCAATTTAGAGGATGATGTGCCAGAGGAGGTAAAAATGGCTCGTGCCAACGAAATCATGGAAATTCAATCTCAAATTTCATGGGAGTTGAACCAAGCAAAAATAGGTAAAACCTTTAAAGTAGTCATTGACCGTAAGGAAGGCGAGTACTTTGTAGGACGTACAGAATTTGATTCTCCTGATGTAGATAATGAAGTTCTTATAGATGCATCCAAAACCTACCTTAAAACAGGAGAGTTTGCAACCGTTAAAGTCACAGAAGCTGCTGATTTTGATCTGTATGCAGAAGTGGTATCCTAAGAAAATGAGCATTCGAAATTTGTAAAAAACTCGTTTTTCTATTATATTTGGATTATAAATAGCTGAAAAAATGACTACTATCACAATTAAAGACGGCGAAAAATTATCAAAAACGGAGTTTAGAACTATCAAAGATTTTCTAGAGTGGGCTGTTGACCACTTTCAAGAAGAAATGCCTTTGTCACCAAAAACCATCCAAAGTTCTGTAAAAGCAAAGGAAGAAATTTCATCTATAAACTCAACTTTTAAACCAGCTCCATAATGCTCGTTTTTGATAATGAAAACGCTAGAAAGGATTTAAAAAAGTTTCAATTAACTAAACAGTACAAAAAAGCATGCGATTATATACGCGACGAACAATATTATAAAGTTCAATTAAAAATTCGTAAACCTAAATCAAAAGGTGTCTACCAGTTTAGAATTTCTAAAAAATACCGTGCTTTTGCTATCAAAAAGGAACAAACCTTGTTTGTTTTTGAAATCTCCGACCATCAGTAAAATTCTATTTAATTTATGTGATTAGTTTCCCTAGTTTTTACTCACAAACTTTTCCTTTCCAACTACAAAAGAAATAAAGTATCTTTACATCCATTAAGTAAATGTTATGCCAATTGATTGTATTTCTTTTCGAGACACTGCCTATGTATCCAAGCTGATCTGCGATTATGTAGAAAACCGCTCGGAATTACAACCTCTGTATCATCGGTTTCCAACTTTAGAAAATTTTAAAGCCCAATTAGAAGCAAAACAAACTGAATTTAATACTGAAAAAAGAAGCGTATTAGTGGCTGCACTGTCACATCAATATAGAGAACTTTCTCCGTCTAAAATGGCTAGTAATGCCATTCAGTCTTTAGCAGACAACAACACTTTTACAGTGACAACTGGACATCAATTGAACCTGTTGGGTGGGCCGTTGTATTTTTTGTATAAGATTATAACAACCATTAATTTAGCAAAAGAATTACAACAGAAGTACCCTAAAAATAAGTTTGTACCTGTATTTTGGATGGCTTCTGAAGATCATGATTTCGATGAAATTAATCACTTTCATTTCCAAAACAAACGTTTCCAATGGACGCAACAAAGTTCGGGAGCTGTAGGAGAATTATCGACTTCAGGTCTTACAGAGTTTATACAGGTGTTTATCAATGTATTGGGTAATTCAACCCATGCCATTGCTCTTAAAAAATTAGTTAAGAATGCCTATGCAGACCATTCAGATTTAGCTTCTGCTACACGTTATTTAGTGCATACACTTTTTGGGTCTGAAGGGTTGCTTGTAATAGATGGAAATGATTCAACTTTGAAGCGGTTATTTATTCCACAAATGACTTCAGAACTCACAAGCCAATTGGCGTTTAGAAGTGTTTCTAATACCAATAAAGAGTTACTAAAAATAGATGCTGCTTATAAAGTTCAGGTCAATCCTCGGGAGCTGAATTTGTTTTACCTCAAAGAAAACTTACGCGAGCGTATCGTAAAAAAGGAGAGTACGTATTCAGTCATAAATACCGATATAACTTGGGATTTGGTGGGTATTTTGCAAGAAGTAAATTTACATCCAGAACGTTTTTCTCCAAATGTTATCATGCGTCCTTTGTATCAAGAATCTATTTTGCCAAACCTTTGTTATATTGGTGGGGGTGGCGAATTGTCATATTGGCTTCAACTTAAATCCTATTTTGAAGCGGAGCACATCCAATTTCCGAATCTGTTGCATCGAAACTCAGTCCTTTTAATCAGCAAAAAACAACATCAAAAATTAGATAAATTAAGGGTCTCCGTTTCTGATTTATTCCAAAACAAACAATTATTTATTCAATCTCAAATAAAAAAAACATCTAAATTACCCATTGATTTATCACCCCAAAAGGAACAATTAAAACAACAATTTAAACACTTACACCTTATTGCTAGTCAGACAGATAAATCCTTTAAAGGAGCAGTGTCTGCACAAGAAAAAAAACAGATTAAAGGTTTAGAGTCTTTAGAGAAACGATTATTAAAAGCAGAAAAAAAAGCTCATACAGATTACGTTGATCGATTAGAAAGTCTTCACTTAGAACTGTTTCCAAATGGAAGTTTGCAAGAGCGTACAGTTAATTTTACAGAATTTTATTTAGAACATGGAGATGCATTCATGGATCACTTAAAATCAGAGCTTGCACCACTAAATCAAAAATTTCATGTTTTAGCCCTTTAAAAATTAAAAAATTTAGGGCTCATTTTATTTATAAATATTACTTTTGACCATGCAACACGATAAGGTATTAATTCTCGACTTTGGATCTCAATATACACAACTTATAGCTCGCCGAGTCAGGGAGTTAAATATATATTGTGAAATTCACCCCTTCAATAAAATTCCAACCAATTTAGACGAATTCAAAGCCGTAGTGCTTTCAGGGAGTCCTCAATCTGTTAGAGGAGAGGATGCTTTGCATCCAGATTTATCAGAAATTAGAGGACACAAACCTATGCTAGCAGTTTGTTATGGGGCTCAATATTTAGCTCATTTTTCTGGTGGTATAGTAGCACCTTCAAGTACAAGAGAGTACGGAAGGGCTAATTTATCTTTTGTAAAAGAAAATGAAGTCTTTTTTGAAGGCATCAACTCTGGTAGTCAGGTTTGGATGAGTCACAGTGATACGATAAAAGAGATGCCTACCAATGGAGTTTTATTGGCGAGTACGCATGATGTAGTCAATGCGGCTTACAAAATCGAGGGCGAAACGACTTATGCCATCCAATTTCACCCAGAGGTCTATCATTCTACTGATGGGAAAATACTTTTACAAAACTTTTTAGTCAATATCGCTGGACTTCAACAAGATTGGACACCAGATTCTTTTGTAGATGAAACGGTTGCTGATTTAAAAGCTAAAATTCAAGATGATAAAGTTGTTTTAGGATTATCTGGTGGCGTTGATTCAACAGTCGCAGCCATTTTACTACACAAAGCGATTGGTAAAAACCTCTACTGTATTTTTGTAAATAACGGTTTGTTACGTAAAGATGAATTTTCAAGTGTTTTAACTCAGTATGAAGGCATGGGGCTTAATGTTAAAGGAGTGGATGCTTCGGCACGCTTTTTGGACTCTCTGGCAGGTCTCGAAGATCCAGAACTCAAACGTAAAGCAATTGGACGTGTGTTTATTGAAGTCTTTGACGATGAGGCAAACATGATACAGGATGTAAAATGGCTAGCACAAGGAACTATCTATCCTGATGTGATAGAGAGTGTTTCTGCTACTGGCGGTCCTAGTGCCACCATAAAAAGCCATCATAATGTTGGGGGATTACCTGATTATATGAAGTTAGATATTGTGGAGCCTTTACGAGCTTTGTTTAAAGATGAAGTCAGACGTGTAGGGGCTTCAATGGGTATAGATCCTAAATTATTAGGACGTCATCCATTTCCAGGACCAGGACTGGCCATTCGAATTTTAGGCGATATTACAGCCGAAAAAGTTCGTATTTTACAAGAAGTTGACGCTATTTTTATTAATGGTTTAAGAGAGTGGGATTTATATGACAAAGTTTGGCAAGCTGGAGCAATGCTCCTTCCAGTCAATAGCGTTGGAGTAATGGGTGATGAGCGTACTTATGAAAAATGTGTTGCTCTGAGAGCTGTTGAAAGTACGGACGGAATGACTGCTGATTGGGTAAATTTACCTTATGAATTTCTACAAAAAACCTCAAATGATATCATTAATAAAGTCAAAGGTGTGAACAGAGTTGTGTATGATATCAGTTCAAAACCTCCTGCGACCATTGAATGGGAGTAGTCACAATTTTTGTCTTGTAGTGTCTTAGAATTTTTATAGTATGAAAAAGTTTTTAACCCTTTTTGGAATTATTGTTTTTAGTTGTTTTGGCTATGCTCAAAATTTAAAAACTCACAGTGTAAAAACTGGAGAATCTATAGAGAGTATTGCTAATTTTTATAAAATTACTCCATCAGATATTTATGCCTTAAACCCAGATGCTAAAGCTAATTTTTCAAGTCAAACAGTTTTAATTATTCCACAATCTTTTTTACCTCCTTCTAGTTCTTTAGAAGTTACAAAAGAGTTGATTTCTTATAAAGTACATAAGGTCAGGCGTAAAGAAACGTTGTTTAGTATTTCTCAAAAATTCAAGGTAACAGTAGAGGATATAAAAGTTCATAACAAACAATTGTATTCTAAGAATTTAAAGAAAGGCAACAAGATTTACATTCCTCAATTTAAGACGATACCAAGTCAGGTCTCTACACAGATCATCCAAAAGTATACTGTGTTGCCAAAAGAAGGTAAATGGCGTATCGCTTATAAATTTGGTATTTCAGTTCCTCAATTAGAGGCACTTAACCCTACTATGGGGCCTTACCTCAAAGAAGGACAACAGCTGAATGTCCCTAATATTTCTAATTCAGATGAAAAAGTAATTGAAGAGAATGAGTTTGGTTATTATACTGTAAAAGCTAAAGAGGGGTACTATAGACTTGAAAAAAAATTAGGATTGACAAAAGAGCAATTGACAACGCTTAATCCTGAGCTGATTGCACAAGGTCTAAAATTAGGAATGGTTTTAAAGATTCCTAAATCGAGTATTCAAAACATTGCTTCAGAGTTGTTTCCGGTTGTTAATTTGTCAGATACTTTGGTTAATTTGTCAACTAAAAAAATCGCTCTTTTGCTACCGTTTAAAACAAAAAGCATTGATTTTGATTCTCTTAATTTAGCTAAGAATCAACTTAAAAGAGATGGGTATATCAATATTTCAACTGACTTTTATGCTGGTGTAGTCATGGCGATTGATTCTGCCAAGCGTCTAGGCATCTCTACAAAACTGGAGGTGTTTGATACCAATG